>Ga0070711_100000035_pt1 | contig 88475 bp, 78 predicted proteins | sample LARL53metaG_FD_65452 | JGI IMG/M metagenome (GOLD analysis project Ga0070711, IMG submission 65452) | Corn, switchgrass and miscanthus rhizosphere microbial communities from Kellogg Biological Station, Michigan, USA - LAR L5-3 metaG | ecosystem: Host-associated > Plants > Roots > Rhizosphere ... | reverse complement strand
GGATGCGCCATCATTTGAAGAAGCGTCACGGCAAATCGCTCATTCATTTCGAACGGCGTTTAGCATCCGCGTGAATGTCGAGCGCTCGACTTCGGGTAGCCTGCCTCGATATGAATTCAAGTCGCGAAGGTTCAAAAGAGTTGATTAAGCCGATCGAGTTCATACTCGAATTCATGGCGTCGATCTGTGAGCTTCGTTCTTGTAAACAATTCCGCCCTTCATCACAAACACCACTCGCCGAACTGATGTTATGTCGTTCAATGGATCTCCATCGAGCGCGATGATGTCCGCTTCGAGCCCAGGCGCGATTGTTCCGATCCGATTCGACATGCCAAGCGCTTCCGCCGCCAGCGAGTTGGCTGAAACCATCGCCGACATCGGATCGACTCCGCAATCTCGCACCCGGTCTATGAATTCTTCGGCGTTGAGTCCGTGAGCGCCTGCAAGCGAGTCCGTCCCGAACACGATCTTTAGTCCCGTAATCTTTGACGCCCGTCGCATCAAGTCGTGATTCATCGGGAGAATTTTCTCGAACACTGAAAAGCCTTCTTCGGTTTTTGGAAAGTACGGTGTGCCGACGTATTTGTCTTTATTCCGCAGGTAAGTTTCAAGCAGGAGGCCGGCTTGCGGATCAAAATACGTTCCTCGTGCGGACATTAACTTGAGATCGTCATCGCTCGCTCCCAGGCCGTGCTCGATTTGTATGCAGCCGGCAAGCGTTGCCGCGCGCACGGCGTCTCTGTAGGCATGTACAAGCGTTCGCAAGCCCTGCTTCTTCGCTTCGTCACAAGCGGCATTGAGTTGCTCTTGCGAAAGAGTCATTGCACCTTGTGTCATGCCTCCCGAGGCGCGGATTTTTATCACGTCTGCGCCTGCTACTTTTTGCTTGCGGACAAACGCGCGAATCTCATCGGGCGTGCCGGTCTGCTCCCCTCTCCCCATCAGCCATTCGGCTGACGTAAGTATACGCGGGCCAGGAAGCGTGCCCTTCGCAATCGCATCGCGCAAGGGAACATCGGCGGGCGAGCCGACGCTTTGCACAGTCGTGAAGCCAGCCATCAGCGTTACCCACGCATTCGACGCCGCCCGATAGGCTTCTTCTTGAGGTGTGCCTCCGCCATCGTTTTTTCCGTTGCTTCCGTAACTCGCGGTGATATGAACGTGTGAGTCTATCCATCCTGGTAGCACAGTCAGCCCACGCAGGTCGTAGTCTACTCGCCCTGATCTCGAGTGAGATTTCGCATCGACCGCGACGATCCTCGAACCTTCGATCACGATGCGTACGTTTCGGAGCACGCGTCCCGTGCCATCAAGCACTTTGCTAGCGGCGATCACAATGCGTTTTTGGGTGGGAGTGGGAACGATCTTATCGCTCTGCGCGGGCGTTTGCGCAGTGCATGGCGGAATGCGACCGGCGCAGCAGAGGACGCACGCTAAGCACAAAGCAATTTTGGCGGTTCGCATCGAAGCGCTATCCATTCTGACCGTTAGCCGACTTGTTCACTCGAACTGCTTCTTGAAATCGACAAACTGCTGCTTAAGCTCAGACAGGTCAATGCGAACTTGAGCGAGTTCTTCTTCGAGCTTTGCGATCTTTTCATTTTCCTGTCGAACCTCGATCACGGCAGGTTCGATTCGCGGCGCGACTTCACGCTCTTCAATCTGAACTTCTCCCGAAAGCAAGTGCGCATATCGAGATTCCTTTGTGCCCGGCTGACGCGGCAGCTTGACCACCAGCGACGGTTCGGAGGTCATCAATGCCTGGAGCGTCAGCTCGACTTCTTCGAGCTCTTTGAACTCATACAATCTTCCCGTGCGCCCTCGAATCTCGCCAACGGTCTGCGGACCTCGCAGCATCAGCACGCACAGGACTGCGAGTTCCTGCTCGGCAAGCTTGAGCGCGTCGGCGAACCGGTGTTCGTACTTTGGCACCCGACCTGCGCCCGTGACCATCCAAACCAGTTTTTTCTCCCTCAAGTCTTCAAGCGCGCGAGCGACGGTCTTATCGTCGAATGAAACAACCGGATCGCGATTCGAGATTTGATTGCAAGCGTTGACCAATGCGTTCAACGTCAGCGGGTAGTATTCGGGCGTGGTGATTTCTTTTTCGATCAGCGAGCCCAACACTCGCACTTCAACGGCAGTAAGTTTTTGATCCACGTTCATTTCCTCTTTTTGAGATGACAATTTTATACCGAGTGCTTTCAAAACTTCTATGCAAGCGCAGCGGGATTCTTCGCCCAGTATCTACTCGAACTGCGAAGTTCCGCTGTTGCGAAGTCGGTGTTTTGCTTTATACTCGTTCACATAATCGCCACGGACTCGGGAGGTTCTGGATGAACACGGTCCGCTCAACCTACTCAGCGCGTTCTGCTCACATCAGCAGTCGAGTCATTTCACGGAACACGCCGGCATCGGCAGGTGTTCATCAACGCGCGGCTGACGAATAACCAGTTCGCCGGCTGAGCTGTGATGCCGAGTGAGAAACGAGGAGGCAGTCGCAATGAAGATTACCAAAGAGCTCGCCGGTGATTCCCTTTTTGTTGCTTTCGCAGTATGGGCGTTGGTCCTCGCTGGTTCGGGAACGCTTTTGGCGCAGCAGTCATCGCCTCCACCCAAGGAGAGAGAGCTAATCATGAGGGCAAAGGCTCGCTTAATGACTGAAACTCTCAACCAGAGAGCGAGCGAACTGGGGCTGGTCAGCGTTCCCGACGATGAGCAAGCGGAATTCTTCCGCCAGAGACTGGAGCGTCAACTGCTCGAAGACCTGATGAAATTGGATTCAATTCATGCCGACAAGCTTGCTGCTTTGGATTACAAGAGCCTTTCCGAAACAACTGCCGACCTGAAGAATCGCGCGACTCGAATCAAGTACAACGTTCCGATTTTGATGGCGTCGACAAAAATCGAGAAGCCGCGATACGAAGAGAGCCCCGAGCGGCTTCCCCTAATGATTCCGGAATTGAGCCATTTGATCGACAGCTTTCTTGGAAGCCCCATCTTTCGCGAGTCCTCGGCTAAAGATGCTGAGTTTCGGGCGAAAGCGGTTCGCGATCTGGAAGGAATAATCGTGCTCAGCGATACGATCAGCAAGGTTGCCAGGAAAATGAATAAGGTAGCAGCAACGAACAAGTGAGTGAAAACGACTACGGGTGAGGTACAGTCTCCGGTTTTCGCGTTCGCGCGGCAATGATCCGCTCAATCGAATAGATTGGCTTGCCTTGAGACTCGAAATAGGTGCGGCTCAGCATTTCTCCGATCAACCCCGACGATACCAATTGCACGCCGGCAAGAATCAGCACCGCTCCGAGGAGCATCAACGGACCGTGCTTGTCGAATAAATCTGTTCCGTGCAGAGCCTTGTCCAAAATCAGCCATAAGTTGATCAGCAATCCGACCGTTGTGCTCACCAGGCCGATCGGTCCGAAAAAGTGTAGCGGCCGGGTCACATATTTCAGTAGAAACCGAATCGTCAGAAGATCAAACAAGACCCGAATCGTGCGCGACAATCCATAGTGCGAACGGCCGCCGGGTCGCTCGATATTTTTGATGGGCACTTCGATGATCGTTGCTCCGTTCCACGAAGCGAGCGCCGGAATGAAGCGATGCATTTCGCCGTATAGTTTTATTTGCTTGATCGTGTCCTTGCGATAAACCTTGAACGTCGTGCCGAAGTCGTGAATGTTCACGCCCGACAATCGCGACATCAGCCAGTTTGCGACTCGCGATGGCGCGCGGCGCAACAAAAAGTTATCGACGCGCTTCTGCCGCCACCCGCTCACGATGTCACAGCCGGTCTCTTCAAACGCCGCAAGCATTTTTGGAATGTCAGCGGGATCGTGCTGCAAGTCTCCATCCATCGAAATGATCACATCGCCTTCGGCGTGGTCGAATCCCGCCGCAAGCGCAACGGTCTGACCATAATTGCGCTTCAAGCGAACAACCGTCACGCGAGGGTCTGCTTGCGCGATCTCCTTGAGCACTTGAGGAGTCGAGTCGGCGCTGTGGTCATCAATGAAAATGAATTCGACTGGTTCGTAGTGGCCGGTCATCACCGCGGAAAGCTGTTGATATAGCTCACGCGCGCTTTCCTGTTCGTTGTGAAACGGAACTACAACCGAGTAACCAGGGTTGTCCGACTCGATTACATTGTTTTTCACTACAGCTCCCGATAGCTGATCAATTCGATGCCCAGATCCTTGGCGGCGCTACGAAGCGTTGAATCGGTCACCGCTTCAAGCTCACGCTCGCGTTGTTGTTTCAATCGCGTGCGAGCGCCTTCGAGTTCATCATCAAAAACGCCTGGATGGCACATAAGCTCTGCAGTGCCCTCTCCCAAGGACTCCATAATACTTCGAATCGCCCTGCTGTCCAGCATGCCTGTCAGCTTGACGCCATAAAAATTGTCTGGCGACTTCAAGCCGTAACTCTCTACGATCCTTTTGAATTCGATTGCGGCCGGAGCTACTCCGGCCGATAGAGCCGACTGTTTCCAGTAAGCCCACGTCAATTGACTGCCTAGTCTCCCGCTGAATAAACGTTCGAACGGATTGCGCACCCGGGTGATGCCGAACTCACCGGCAACTTGTGCCAGCGCCTCCATGACCTTCGGATGAGTATGTGAGTGCTTGTGAGTGTCGAAATGAGTGATGTTGATGCCGGCCCGCTTCACGCGTTCGACTTGAGCTCGAAACTCGCGCGCGATTTGATCGCTGGTGATCGAATCGCGAGCGAGCTTCATAACCAGCTTTGTCAGCGTTGACGGCAGCGCACCGGCGCGGTCTACCAGCGAAGGAACCTCCGAAGCGGGAGCGATGGGACTCCCGCCAATAATCGCTAGATGACAACCGATGCCAAGCCCTGGATTTGCGCGAGTAAGCTCAACAGCTTCTTCAAAAGCGTCGCCGTTCGCCATGATCGTAGCGCTAGTTACTATGCCTGCTTTGAACCCGCGCACAATTCCGATGTTCACGCCTCGAGTAAATCCAAAATCATCGGCGTTGACAATCAATCTCTTCATTTGACTTTTTGCGGCATCCTTAATGGCCGGTAGCGTAGACGGCGGCTGTCGTTGCCCCTTCATGAACGCTGGCCTGAACGAGCGGAAAGGCTCTTTCAATCAGGTTGAGATCGTCAACGTTTTCGAAGTACACGCGACCCGGTTGAATCAGCACGAAGCTGGGGCGCTTGCCCTCGCTCAACGAAAAGCTCGGCTGCGAAATGATCTCAGAGCGAATGTCGGCTCGATTGAAATGCTCGAGGTAGTACTCGACCACCCCGGGAACCTCGCTCGCCATCATCGAACCCGGCGCCGCAGTGTCGGCGATAAAACGAACGCTTTCCCTCGCCCCAAGGTCGTAGAATTCATCGTGCGGAAAGAAGTAGCCAATGTGATTGCGACCAATGACGTTGACGAACAGGCTCGGATAAGAATGAAGGATCGACCCGATAGTCTCTATTGACGGTGCAACAATGAACGCGGCAGCGACAACGAAAGCCGCCGTCATCCTGGCGACTCTTCGAGTAGTAACGATCTTCTCTATGAAAGACGAAACCACGCGCCAGCTGATCACTATGCCAATCGAAGCGGCCATATAAAGGAGCGGTAGCAATGAGAGCGTGTAGCGCAAGAACTTAACTCCGACAAACGTTTGCGGAAGAAGCCAGAACACCAGCATCAACCTCAGAAACAGATATCCTCGCGAGTCGGGATACTTGCCTCGTCTGCGAAATATTTCAACGAACCCGATTATGAACGCGATCAAAATAGGCAGAGGCAGCTTGACGACCAAAAAAAGAAAATAGAAGTACCAGGGATTTCCGCCGGGCGTCTGCATAAAATCGTTGACGAACAGTTTGCCCATGACCAGGTAACCATGATGTGTAAGCAGTTCTTCGTTCACATACTTCCACAAGTAACGCCATGTCTGCGGGAAAGACAGCGCCGGATTGAACACCGCGAATGCGAACAGCAACGCCGCGAAGTATCTCGCCCACATCGCTCGAGTCAACGGACGGTTGTTTCGGCTGTCATAGCCAACGATCGTGTAGAACAGAGCATTCAAGCCAAAATAATGCGGGAAATATTTGGACGCCATCATAAAGCCAAACGCGGCTCCCGCGAGCGCATATAACCGCTGTTGACCGCCGTTATCGAAAGCGGGCAATTGTTTCGCGTGATGATACAGATAAAACCCACACAGCATGAAGAACACCAGCAGAGTGTCTTCCTTCGCGACCCTGTTGAACCAAATCGCATCCAACCCAAGCGACCATAAAACGGCTGTGATACAACCTACTCTGAATCCGAGAAGGCTGCTTGTAAGTAAAAACAACGGGATTACCGTGAGCGCACCGAAAGTCGCGTTAGGAAATCTGAGGGCCGTTTCTTCCGTCAGTGCAAGGCCGAGTTTCGCTCCAACGGTTTCGTTCCACGCTGAAGCCAGGTGCAGCGAAGCGTAGCACAGCGTCTTCATCAGCATCGGATGTTCGGCGTTCGCGGTAAAGTCGCCCTGCTCGTACGCCCGAATCGCAAATATCTTATTCGTCTCATCTTCGGCGAGACCGGCCGCGTCCAGGCGATAGACCCGAGCGCAAAACCCAATGGCCGCAATAACGATGATCAGCAGAAGCTTGTTACGCTCGAGTCTCTCAAATAAGCTGGTCGCGCGCTCTATTTTTGGAAGGTCGATTTGAGCGTAGCTTAACTCCAGTTCATCAATTGCCCGCATTCTGTGTCCCCAGCTTGCTCGATAAGTCGGTGCACAACAAGCAAAACGCAGAAACTGTTCAGAGGTTGATCAGGATTTGGCGGCGCACCACTGAAGCTCTCTTTTCGGCCGCCTTGATAAGGTGTCAATACAGCGCACGAACCCTCCGATGGAAGCTCGGTAAGCTACGTTCATTCTAGGAAGGCGATGGCGAAAACTCAAATCAGTTTGAATGCTCGGCAAAAAAGGCCGCTGCTGTTTCGCAGCGGCCACGAGATGGAGAGTCGATGCCAGAGATTCAGTCAGCCTTCTTTCTGATGAAGGCCGGAACATTGAAGTCTTCACGACGGAGAGGTTCGGGAGCGCCCTGAGCGGTATTTCCGAGTGGTCCGGTGACGCGAGCGTCGGACACGGCCGGTTGAGCCGCCGCAAAAGATCTCGCCGGCTCGGCGACCGCCGCAGCCTTGTCGAAGCCGGTCGCTATCACCGTAATTTTCATTTCATTCGTGAGCCGGTCGTCCAGCACGGCGCCGAATATGATATTCGCGTCCGGGTCAGCCGCATCGTGAATTATAGACATGGCTTCGTTGACTTCGAACAACGTCAGGTCGGCGCCGCCGCTGACGTTCACCAGCAAACCTTTTGCGCCTTCGATCGAAGCTTCTTCGAGTAAGGGGCTCGAAATCGCGCGCTGAGTCGCTTCAATCGCGCGGCTGTCACCGGTAGCCGTGCCGGTTCCCATGAGAGCCATGCCCATGCCTTCCATTATCGCCTTTACGTCCGCGAAATCGACGTTGATCAGTCCGGGAACAGTGATGATGTCGGAAATACCCTGAACGGCTTGAAGCAGCACGTCGTCGACAAGCTTAAACGATTCGTGAAAACGGGTGCCCTTGGGCACCGCGTTGAGCAGACGCTCGTTTGGAATCGTTATGACGGTGTCTACACATTCGCGCAACTCATTCAAACCTTGTTCTGCCTGCCGCTGACGACGGCGGCCTTCAAAACGGAAAGGCTTGGTCACAACGGCGACGGTGAGCGCGCCGAGTTCAGTAGCAAGGCTCGCAATGATAGGTCCGGCCCCGGTGCCCGTGCCGCCTCCAAGCCCGGCGGTTATGAAAACCATGTCCGCGCCTTCAAGCGCTTCGATTATTTTCTCGGTATCTTCGAGCGCGGACTGCCGACCTTTTTCGGGATCGCCGCCAACCCCCAAGCCGCGAGTCAGCTTCTCGCCGATCTGAAGTTTGACAGAGGACTGAGCCGTTTTGAGTGATTGAAGATCTGTGTTGGCTACCAGAAATTGCACACCCTGAATGCCGGCTTCGATCATTCGGTTGACTGCATTGGTGCCGCCGCCGCCAATTCCGATTACTTTTATGTTGGCGCCGCTAAGCGGCTGTTCGGAATCGTCGAACACTATTGAGCCGCTTCGAATCTCCCCACGTTGATCCACCGCCATTATTCGTGCCTCCTGCAAGCAATCAAGAAACAAGTGAGCGAGCAGACGAGCGATTCGCCATCGCGCGCAAGGCTCGCACAAAATCTATGTTCGCATTTCAAGGTCTTACACACTGCCAGGATCATTTCAGATCGCATACGTCGAGCCCGCGCCTTTTAAAGCGCCGCTCAAAGCGACCGTGCTCTGGGGGTTCTCCTAACAGTGCCCAATGAGGCCGGCAACTGGTTGCTACAACATATGGTAGCCCGATTCTCTGAAGACGCTCCGAATGGTAGCACAGTCGCCTTTGCCCTACAACTAGTTTTTTGACTCAAACCGGAAATTTTCCCAAACACTAACCCAGCCATCGCTTCCAGAAACTGGTCGGCTTCGGAGCGCCATCCTTCAGCGAGTGAATTCGCTTCTGGTTCATTTGCTTGTGGAAGCCGTAAAGCATCGTTCCCACCACAGTCGCAAACGCCGGGCTGTCGATTTCGCCCGTCAGTCCTCCGACGAAATCCGGAAGACCGTGACGCGCGGGCAGATCCAGTGCCTGCTCCGCCATCTCGACTATGCCGTCCATCAGCGAGCCTCCGCCGATCAACACAACGCTCGAAAGAATCTGCTTGTCGAAACCGGCTCGCTGAATTTCTTCAGCCGCGTGGCCGAAGATCTCCTCAGCGCGCGGTTGAAGGATCTCGCACAAGATCTGCCGGCTAAGCATTCGAGGTTGACGGCCGCCGACCGACGGAACTTCAACCATGCGAGAGCGCTCACCCTCAGCCATCAAGCCCGCGAGCGCGCAACCCTCGCTCTGCTTGATCCGCTCCGCTTCGGGCACTGGAGTTCGAAGGCCAACCGCAATATCGTTGGTGAAGTGATTGCCGCCCATCGGAAACACCGCGGTGTGTCGGATCGCGTCTCGATAGAAGATCGTCAAATTGGTGATGTCCGCGCCGATATCAATCACCGCCGCCCCGTATTCTTTTTCGTCTTGCGAAAGAGTGGCCTCGCCTCCAGCCACTTGATTCACCACGGTGTCGAATACCGTGATGCCGGCCCGATTAACCGACGTGATTACGTTTTGACGAGCGGTTATCGGCGAGGTCACTACGTGGACGCAGGCCTCGAGCCTCATCCCCAAAAACCCAATGGGATTTCCGATCCCGTCCTGACCATCGACCGTGAATTCCTGAGGCAGAACGTCTATGATCTCGCGATCGGTTGGCACGCTCACCGAGCGTGCTTGATCGATCACGCGATAGACATCGTCTTCGGTGATGTCGCGGTTGCGACGGCTTATGGCGATGACTCCGCGGGAATTGATTCCGCGCACCTGCACGCCGCCCAGGCCGACATTGACCGTATCGATTGGGAGGCCCGACATCATCTCAGCCTCTTCAACCGCGTGTTTAATCGCTTCGACAGTGGCTTCGATGTTGACGACGACCGCTTTGCGAACGCCGCGAGAAGGCGCGCGCCCGATTCCGATAATCTCCAGCGTATCGGCGTCAGTAATTTCCCCTACTATTGCTCGGACCTCGGTCGTGCCGATGTCGAGCGCTGCAATGTGTTTGTTAGTCTTTGGCATTTCAACTCCTCCGGCTCAAAACTACAGGACTGAGGACTGCGTGCTGAGGACTTGATCAATCTTTGTTCTTGCTCGGTCCTCAGTCCTCATCGCTCAGTTCTTCCTCTTGGGTTCCTGCTGAACAGACCTTTGTGCGCCGGGGGTAGCGATGTTAACGACGATGCGGTCGCCGCGAGCCGCATCGATGAAACTGATGTTGTTGGCGTTTTGAATCAGTCGATCCACGTCCTGGACGCGAAAGCGGTTCGGCAACTCGGAGTCGCCTTGCTTGACGGCTTGCAAAACCTGCAGTGCTCGCTCGAAGCGCTTTCGAAAGTCAGTGCTGCCGATGTGGATCAGCACCGAAGGATGAGCGAGCCTGACGTTTATATCCTTCGTGAATGTCAAATCGATCTGATCAATAAGACTCCAAAGCGAATTCGGCCCTTCGCTGAACTCACGCTCGATCTGTTTGTAGATCGCGATTCTCTCTTTGTCTTCGGCGATGGCCGCTTGCGAGCGATTTCCTTCGGCAAAGCCTTTGGCAATCGGAGGAATTTCGGGCGCTTCACCAGGCTTCGAAGTTTGACTGGGAGGCTTCACCTCCGAAAACTCACCCATTTCTACCGCGTCTTCATCCAGCCAGACCAGGCCTTCGGATTCGCGCCGAACAAGAATTGCGGGTTGGCGCTCGACTACGCGCACAAAGATTCCATCCGGCAACACGCGAGCAACCGAGGCACCCCTGACTCGCGGCATCGCTTCGATCTTCTGTCGCAAAGCCGGGAGATCGACTTCCATCAATCTTGTTTGCGCGACGCTGCGTCGGATCATTTGCTCGATGTCCGACTGCAATTGCGGCCCTGCATCGCTCACGATGACTCGATGCAACAAGAACAGGCGCGAGCCTGCGAGCGCGTTGTAGCCGAGAACTGCCAGCACAATCGCGATCAGCACCGCTGCAGGTCCCGCGAAGGAAGCGGCAGTTCGAAAAAACTTTCTGAGATCGATCGAACTTCGACCGCGCGAGCGAGTTCTGTCAATCCGCCGCGAACCGCGCGGCGCGACATGTTGGTTGCGCACCTTTGGATCGTTCTTTGGAATCAATGCCACGGTTATAGCCTCCACTTCGACGCGCCCGGCATCGCTTGAATCAAGCGCTCGTGCTGCCCTGTTCGCCAGCGCTTTTGCTCAGTTGTTCTTCTTCGATCACTTTCAAGAGCTCGTCGCCCGCCCGATGAACATTGCCTGCGCCAAGCGTGAGAACCAGGTCGCCCGGCTCGACAACTTCATTCAATCTTGCAACCGCGGTCGCCAGGTCGCCCACGTATTCGACATGACGATGCCCGAAGCGCTCGACTTGCTCGGCAAGCGCGCGGCTGGTTACTCCTTCAATTGGGTCTTCGCTCGCCGCGTAAATATCGGTAATGAGCAAAAAATCGGCGCCATAAAACGAACGGGCGAACTCATCTTTTAAGTCTCGGGTGCGGGTGTATCGATGCGGCTGAAACAGGGTGACCAATCGCCTCCCGCTAGTCTGCGCCGCCGCGAGAGTAGCTTTAATCTCTGTGGGGTGATGACCGTAGTCGTCGATCACCAGCACTCCGTTCTTTTCACCCTTGAGCTGAAACCTGCGCTCGGCTCCGCGAAACTCGGCAAGCACTCTCGCTATGTCTTCGAACTTGATACCCAAATCGAGTCCCACCGCGATGGCCGCGAGCGCGTTTTGAATGTTGTGAAGCCCCGGCACCGCAAGTTTTATGTCGCCGACTTCCCTGCCGAACGCGCGAACGGCAAACTCCGAGCCGAAGTTCGAGTTGAGATGAATCCGCAGTGATGAAACATCCGCCTGTCCCGCCGAACCGTAGCTGATCGTACGCCGTGTCAAGTGCGGGATGATCGCTTGCACGTTTTGATCGTCAAGGCAAAGAACAATCGTTCCGTAGAACGGAACGCTGTTGGCGAAACTGACGAAGCACTTCTTGATCTGTTCGATGCCCTCGGTGAAATGATCGAGATGATCGGCGTCAATATTGGTGAGGACCGCGATCGTCGGCGTGAGCAGCAACAGAGAGCCATCAGATTCGTCGGCCTCGACCACAATGTATTCACCGTGACCGTGCCTCGCGTTCGAGCCGAGCGAAGCAACACGCCCGCCGACGACTACCGATGGATCAAGGCCTGTATGTGTCATTAAGTGAGCGATCATAGACGTCGTTGTAGTCTTCCCGTGAGTGCCGGCAATCGCGATGCCGTTCCGATAGAGCCGCATAAGCTCCGCCAGCATCTCGGCGCGCGGAATGACCGGTACCTGCTTCTGCCGCGCGGCGATCACTTCAGGGTTGTCATCGCGTATAGCGGAAGAAGTCACCACTACGTCAGCGGTAGCGACGTTCTCACTCCGGTGACCTTCCGAAATAATTGCTCCCATCGATTCAAGATGCTCGGTTATCTGCGACCGCTTAAGGTCGCTGCCGGTCACACGAAAGCTTTCGCCGAGAGACAGCAAAACTTCGGCTATTCCGCTCATGCCGATGCCGCCGATTCCTACGAAGTGAATGTGCCTCAGTCCGCGAAAGAGCATCTCAATCCTTTGTCATTAGTCATTCGTCATTGGTCTTTTGTAACTTCGTTGCCGAATGACCAATGACAACCGACTAATGACCTACTAGTGACGTTGCCAAGTCAACCGCGCGCTTCGTGGAATCGGCTCGCCCAAGCTTTGCGCTGGCCTCTTCCATTCGATCGATTTCGTACGGATGTTCAATCAGCCGATTCAACTCATCTGCCAGCCGTTCGGGCGTCAAATCCTCTTGAACGATCATCCGCCCCGCGCCGGCGCGTTCGAAGACCTCCGCGTTCTTGCGCTGATGATCGTCGGTCGCGAACGGAAACGGAATAAAGATCGCCGCCTTACCGGCCGCCGCCACTTCCGCGACGGTTGTGGCGCCCGATCTGCAAATCAACACGTCCGCGAGCTCAAACTGTTGCGCGATGTCGTGAACAAAAGGCCGCACGTCCGCTCTCGCGAAGCCGGCGTCCTCGTAAGCTCGCTTGACCGCGTCGAAGTCACGTTCGCCGGTCTGATGCGTGACGTCGATCCGTTCCCGCTTCGGGCTAAGCAACGGCAGCGCTTTGATCATCGCATCGTTTATCGCGTGCGCGCCCTGACTCCCACCGAAGATAAGAACATGCAGCTTTTCTGTTCTCGTCTTCCTGTTGAGCTGCGCGAAGTCTGCACGGACGGGATTGCCGGTCACCACTCCGCGCTCTCCAAAGAATATTCTCGCGTCTTCGAAGCTCAATGCCGCGGCATCGACAAACCATGCAAGCACGCGATTGGTGAATCCCGGCATCGCGTTCGGTTCGACAACCATAGTTGGAATCCTCACGAGCGCCGCCATTAACAGGGTCGGGCCCGATGAGTAACCGCCGACTCCGATCACGAGGTCCGGCTTAAAGCGTTTGAGTATTCCAAATGCAGCCACGAAGCTCACCGGAAGCTCAACAAGCGACTTCATTCTTTCAAAGATCGAAACGCCCTTCAGCGCGCCGATGTTTATCAACTCAAGATCGAAACCTTCGCGGGGAACGATTTTTTTTTCCAGCCCTCGCGCCGTTCCTACGAACAGAATCTGCGTCGCCGCATCACGCCGCTTGAATTCGTGGGCGATCGCAAGGCCCGGAAAAATGTGGCCGCCTGTTCCGCCCGCGGCAATGATGACCCTCATAAAATCGCGCATTGAGGATCGAGGATAGAAGATCGAAGATCGTCGCGATCTTCTCGATACTCGATCTTCGATCGTCCATCCTCATGTTTTTCCGTGCTTGGAGACGTTCAGCAATACTCCCGCGGCGAAGAGACTGATCGCCAGTGACGATCCGCCTGCGCTGACAAACGGCAGCGGAATTCCTTTCGTCGGGACGAGCGACAAGGTAACGCTGATGTTGAAAAATGCTTGCGCGATGATCATTGTCGTCAAGCCGACTGCCACCAATTGCCCGAACATATCGGGGGCAAACCTTGCCGCGCGAAATCCTCTCCAGGCCAGCAACCCAAACAACGCGACCAGCGTCGCAGCTCCAATCAAGCCGAGCTCTTCGCCGATCACTGCAAAGATAAAATCCGTGTGTGGCGCGGGCAAATAAAAAAGTTTCTGCCGTCCCTGCGCGAATCCAACTCCGCCCGATCCGCCGCTTCCGATCGCGATCATTGATTGAACGGGTTGAAATCCAAAGGTGGTTTGATATTTCCACGGATCCAAAAAAGCGAGCAGCCGTTGAAAGCGCCACGGCTTCAAAAGCATGTAGGTTATCGCCGGCACGACCGGCACAGCGAGAGTCGCAAAAAATCGAACTGGCGTGCCCGCCTGGAACATCATTGTCAAGAATACAAGACCCAGTGCCAGCGCGGTGCCCAGATCAGGCTCGGCGCCTACAAGTGCGATCAAGACTCCAGCTACGATTGCAGCTCTCACAAAAGTGTGTTTGAAGCTGTCGACCATCTTCGCGCGGCGTTCCAGGAAAAACCCCAAAAAGGCTACCAGAGCCAGTTTCGTGAGTTCCGATGGTTGAAGCGAGATGTAACGACCGTACCTGATCCACCGATGCGTCTCGTTGACTCTCGGAAGCAAGAGAACAACGACCAACAGACCCAGAGTGCCAATAAGCAGCGGAATGATCACAACGCGCCGCTTATAGTGCCGGTAGTCGATCGAGATCGCCGCTGCCATTGCACACAATCCCACTACAACCCACAGACCCTGGCGACCGAGGAAGTAGAACTGGCTTCCGTAATTTTTTTCCGCCAGCACCGCCGAAGCGCTGTAGACCATCACCGCGCCAAATAATGTAATGCCGAGCACAATCGCCAGCATCACCTTGTCGACCGGAAGCTCGCGCCCGGCACGGGGATGCGAACTGGCAGCGCGCCCCGAAGCCATTTCGGCTTCGCGCTTCCATCTCGGTGCTGCAGCTGCAACTCTTTCGGTCGCTGTCACTCTCAGTCCTTCTCCATCAGGTTGTAAGCCTTCCGGTCCAGCCGCTGTGCAGCCGGCTCGCAAGTTCATAAACAGCTTCCTTGAATACCCTCCCGCGATGTTCGAAGTTCTCGAACATATCGAAGCTCGCGCAAGCCGGCGCCAGCAAGACTGTGTCTCCCGACGTTGCGCTTTCCATCGCGATCAATACGGCTTCCTGCATCGAGCGCGCTCTTCTGATCGTACCTGATCCCTCGACTTGCTCGGCGATCTTATCGCTGGCTGCTCCAATCAAAATTACTAACTTGACGCGTTCTCGAATCAGCGGCGCGAGCGGTGAATAGTCGCTTCCCTTGTCCTTCCCGCCGAGAATCACGATGATGTTTTTCTCGAACGCCTCAAGCGCCTTCACAGTGGAATCGACATTGGTCGCCTTCGAATCATTGAAAAACTTGATGCCGTCGATCTCGGCGACATATTCGATCCGATGTTCGACACCTTTGAATCGCTTGACTGCTTCGCGAAGCGCAGGCAGATCTTTTGCCGTCGTGTGCATTGCGCAAAAAGTCGCGGCAAGCGCGCTCATAACGTTCTCGACGTTGTGCATGCCAGGCAACGGAATCTCGTCGAGTTTGATGACTTCGGTTTCGCCTCGATCGTCAGCCATCATTGTCGTGTAAACGCGTCCGCCTTCGACGAAAATGCCTGCGGCTCCGCTCAATGTTTGCCGCCCGCTCGAGCTGAAATAGACTCTGTCTGACGGCACTCCAAGCTTTGCTACCATGTCTGCAACGCCTCGATCCTGACCGTTGAGGACGGCCTTATCACCTTCCTGTTGATTTGAGAAAATCCTGTGCTTAGCTCGCACATAATTCTCGAAGGTGCCGTGGCGGTCCAAATGGTCGGGCGTAATATTTGTAATAACCGCCACATTGACTCGAAGACCGTTGATCATTTCCAATTGAAAGCTGGAAAGCTCCGCTACCAGCCAGCTCCTCTCCGTCGACTTTTCCACCAGGTTCGAGAGCGGCGTTCCGATGTTGCCGCCCACAATCACTTCGGCTCCCGCTGCTCGCATAAGCTCGCCGACCAGCGTCGTGACTGTAGTCTTCCCATTCGAGCCGGTGACGCCAATCATTCGCCCGCGCATGAATCTACTCGCGAGCTCCGGCTCGCTTATGATCTCGACTCCCGCGCGCCTCCCTGCTTCAAGCGCCGGCAGATCGACCGGAACGCCGGGACTCAAAACGATCAAGTCGGCATTGCCGAACAGACTCTCAGGATGCCCGCCCAGCGACAGCATGACATCGAGGCTCCGCAGTTCGGCCGCCGCATCCCGAAGCTCGGATTCATTTCTGACGTCGTTGGCGATCACCATCGCGCCGTGTGATGCAAGCAATCGCGCGACTGCGATTCCGCTTCGGGCGACGCCGACGACCAGTACCTTCTTGCCTTCGACATTCATCGTCATTTGTCATTAGTCATAGGAAATATGTCACCGCGACCCGACGGCAATGACGAATGACGAATGACCCGCTATCTCAGCTTCAGAGTTGAAAGACTCAGCAATGCGAACAGAATCGCTACAATCAGAAAACGGAAAACGAGCTTTGGTTCCATGCGCCGCGACAATTCGGGCGGATATATCAACTCGAAGTGGTGATGAATTGGAGTCATCCTGAATATTCGCCGGTGAAAAATCTTGAACGAAGCGACCTGTAAGATAACCGACAACGCTTCAATTACGAAAATTCCGCCGATCATCACAAGCAGAAACTCCTGTTTGATCATCACCGCTATCGCGCCGATCGCTCCGCCGATTCCGAGCGCGCCGACGTCACCCATAAAAACTTCGGCAGGCGGCGCGTTGAACCAGAGAAAGCCGAGGCTCGCTCCGGTCAATGCAGCGCAGAATATCGTCAGCTCGTGTATGCCGGGGTTGTGCTCGAGCCCAAGATATTCCGCGAAAGCCTTGTGGCCGCTCACATAGGTGAATCCAGTAAGCGCGGCTGACGTGACCATCGTTACAGAGATCGCCAATCCATCCAGCCCGTCCGTCAGGTTGACTGCGTTTGAAAAGCCGACCAACACCAACGGAGAAAAGGCCAGCAGGTACAGGGGCCACCAAAGCTCGGGATTGAACGTCTTCACGAACGGGACGCTCAACCTTGTGCTATAAGTTGTCAAATATCTCAGCGCAAGCCCGAAACCGAAGGCGAGCGCGAGCTGCCACGCGAGCTTCTGTCTTCCGCTGAGTCCCAGGTTGTGCCGCCGCTTGACTTTCAAATAGTCATCGGCGAAACCAATCGCTCCGTAAGCCAGCGTCGTAACGACAGCGATCCAAACAAACGTGACCGAAAGGTCAGACCACAACAGAGTCGAGACTGCGACCGCCAGCAGGATGAGTACGCCGCCCATCGTGGGCGTTCCCCGTTTCGACTGATGCGTTCTCGGTCCTTCCTCGCGTATCTGCTGGCCGATCTGAAACTCTTTCAGCAGCCTGATCATCCGGGGGCCAAAAATCAGACTGATTGCGAGCGCGGTGATCGCAGCCCACGCCGCTCGGAACGTTACCTGCTGAAACAATCGTAGAAAGCCCAGGCTGTCGTGAACGTTCTGAAGTAGTCTCAGGTAATAGAACATTCAGCCTCACGACACTATGGAGACTCAGGCCAACTGTCGAAATGTCTCGCTGTCTGGACGACTGTTAGTCTCAGACTGTTCAGAGCCGGGCAACATTTCGAACTCGCGCTTCATTCTCTCGACAACGATTTCGGTCTTCACTCCTCGGGAACCCTTCACGAGAATTGAATCTCCCTGCCTGACTTCCCGAACCAGAATTGCAGCCGCTTCAGCGGGCGTTTCAACATAGACCGCGGCGGCGGCGCTCATTCCGGCTTCGCGTGCTCCAGCTGCTATTTCGCTAGCAAGACCGCGCACCGCGACGACCCTGTCGACACCCAACCGCGCGATCTGTCTGCCGGCTTCGCGATGCAACTGGGGTCCCGTTTGACCAAGCTCAAGCATCTCGCCCGCAATTACAACCTTCCGTCCGTTGGAGGTAGCGGCGAGCGTCGAAACCATTTCAAACAATGCGCGCGGATTCGAGTTATACGAATCGTCTATAAGCGTGAAGCCTTCGCGGAAACGAAGGACCTCGCCTCGCATCCGTGAGGCGGGCAAGTCTGCCATCGCCGATGCGATCTTCTCGAGCGGAGTCGCATAATGATCGGCGACCGCAGCCGCAGCCAGCGCGTTGTAAAGGTTGTGCCGTCCGGGCAGCGCAACGTGCGCAGAGATTCGTCCACGCGGAGTCACCAGCAGAAAATCACTGCCGTTGACACCGCCGGATTCGATCTCGAGAGCCATCACATCGGCTTCGCTTTCAATCCCGAAGGTGCGTGTCGCTATATCGTTACGTCTTGACGCCATCCTGGCCACGCGTTGGTCGTCTGCATTAAGAACCGCGAGACCACCGGGAACGATGCCGCTGACCATTTCAGACTTTGCCTCGGCGATTTCATCGACGGAACCGAAAAACTCGAGATGAGCCGGAGCGACAACGGTCACTACGCCGACGTTTGGCGGCGCGATTTCGGTGAGGCGAGCGATCTCGCCTTTATGATTCATTCCCATCTCGAGCACAGCGAAGTCAAAGTCCGACGCGCGGCGGCTATCGGATTCCATTTGCAAAACCGACAACGGAAGGCCGTAAGCATTATTTAAGTTTCCTGTAGTTTTCACTACTCGTCCTGCCGATGACAGCATCGTCGCGGCTATGTCTTTAGTCGTCGTCTTACCCATGCTTCCGGTTATTGCGACGACATTGCCCCGCCAGGTCTTCAAAGTTTCACGCGCCAGCGATTGAAGCGCCATCAATGTGTCATCGACGATTATCAGCGCCGCCTTCTGAGGATCGATTTGGCGGCCCGCGTCTGAATCTAGAAATCCTCGCGAAACGATCGCAGCGATCGCTCGACGGGCTATCGCGTCGAGGACGAAGAGGTGCCCGTCGTGATGTTCGCCTTGAATGGCAAAGAACAATTCGCCGGCGCGTATCGTCCGCGAGTCGATCGAATAGCCGACCGGCTCGCGCTCCGCGAGTTCCGTTGCGCCGCGAGCTGCGCGAATGTTCGAACCAAGGAGTTCTGCGATGTGGCCCAGTTTCATAAAGTTTGAGGGACTATCAACTAAGTTTCTTCCTGATCGCTTCACGCGCAACTTCGTGATCGTCGAAGTCGATTCGCTGTCCTCCTATGATTTGATAAGTCTCGTGACCTTTTCCGGCAATGAGCACAACGTCGCCCTCGCGAGCTTCGTCGATTGCGCAAGTGATAGCTTCACGTCTGTCAGTCAGCTTGATGTATGAAGGCGATACTTTTTTCATCCCGGCTTCGATGTCGTTAATGATCGCCTCTGGATCTTCGGTGCGCGGGTTATCAGAAGTGACGATAGCGACGTCGCTCAAACCAGCGGCGATCTCGCCCATCGGCGCGCGCTTCGTTTTGTCGCGATCACCTCCACATCCAAAGACGGTTATAACCCGGCCTTCGCCGGCAACCTCGCGAGCGGTTTGCAAAACATTCTTCAACGCATCGTCCGTGTGTGCGTAGTCGACGATCACGGTGAAGGGCAACCGGCCAACACCGTTCAACGCTACTTGTTCGAATCTACCCTGAACCGTCCGGCAATCGGCGACTCCGCGAGCTATGTCCTCCAAACCGGCTCCCAGAGCCAGTCCTGCGGCCACGGCCGCCAAAATGTTATAGACGTGAAACCGCCCGACGAGCGCAGAACCGATCTCGACTTTTCCCGCAGGCGTGTTGGCCGTGAACCTCAGACCTTCTGCGCTCAAGTTAAAATCGTCTGTACCCACGTCCGTTCGATTGCCGAATCCGTAACTTATTCGATCTCCCTTCGCCATCCGAAACAGAGCGCGTCCGTGTTCGTCGTCCACGTTGATCACGGAAGCACCTGGCGCGGAGCCAAGCGCTCCGTTGAACAGCTTCGCCTTCACGGCGAAGTAGCGTTCAATCGTCCCGTGATAGTCGAGATGATCACGAGTCAGATTTGTGAATACGGCTACCGAAAAGGTCAACGCGTCAGCGCGATGAAGCTCGATCGCGTGCGACGAAACTTCCATCACGGCCGAGCGGCAGCCCATCGCGACCGCTCTGGAAAGCATTCGCTGGATATCCGACGATTCAGGAGTCGTGTTCGCTGCGACCGTCGTCTCGTTCCCGACGCGATGAGCGATCGTTCCGAACATCGCCGAAGTTCCTTCGCTGGCGCGGATGATCGAGTCCACCAGATGCGCCGTGGTTGTTTTTCCATTTGTGCCGGTGATGCCAACGAGCTTCAGTCGCCTGGAAGGATGTTCATGCACGGCAGCCGATGAAGCTGCAAGCGCGGCGCGAGCGTCTGATACTTGAATCCACGCGGGCACGTTTTCATTCTGATAAGGCAACTCAGAGATCACTGCAACGGCTCCTCGATCGGCTGCTTCTGGAATGAACGCATGAGCATCTATCTTCTCACCGCGAATCGCTACAAACACCGAGCCGGGTTCGCACGCGACGGAGTTGTGCGTTACGTCGAGCGCTTCGGCATCAAGCTGCCCCGTCGCTTCGATCGGTTCGATTTCATTTGCGAGGTCTGCCAGCTTCAATTTGCCTTCGCTGCTTTGACGCGCGGCGGATCGCCGGAAGAAGTCTGTTTTGGCGACTCTGCAAGCGCGGCTTTCTTGACTGCTTCCTTCGACAGCTTCACGCGGCAAATTGTGTCCTGCGAAACCAGAGCGCCCGGCGATGGGTTTTGCAACGAGACGACTCCATCGCCGGATGCCTTGAGCTTCAGTCCCTGAGCCGCGCACAACATCACCGCCTCGCGGATTCCGCGGCCCATCAAGTCGGGCATCAGAACGCTACCGTAGCGCTTAGATGCACTTTCTCCGGAAGCGGCTTGCGCTGAAACATCGAGCGCGGGTCTCGAATCGGGCGGCTGCTCAGCACCGGCTTGCTGGTTCTCGGCAACGAAACCGGCAAGGTCATAGGTCTGAAAGTCGCCAGCGATCAGAGACTGCGGATCGTTTTCAGGCGGCACACCGAGAACGTGAAGCGCGTCCGACACAACACGCGCGAACACAGGCGCGGCCACCGCTCCGCCCAGATGCGCGCCAACCGGATCATCGATCGATACCACGCAAGCGATCTCGGGATTGTCGACTGGAGCGAAGCCGGCAAATGATGCAATGTAGTGAATGTTCGAGTAGCGGCCTGTCGCTTCATCTATCTTTTGCGCGGTTCCTGTTTTGCCGGCCGCGCGGTAGCCCCCCATTCGCGCAGCCTTTCCCGTTCCCTGTATTACTACGCCTTCGAGCATCGCCTTCAACGTGCTTGCGGTAGCCTCGCTAACTACTTGTCGTTTTTCGATGTTTGGTTCTTCGAGTATTTCCCCGGACGGCGATTTGACCTGGCTGATTAGGTGAGGCTTGATCCATTCGCCGCCATTCGCGATGCAAGCGTAGGCGGCGGCCGCCTGCAATGCAGTGACACCGATCTCGTGCCCCATCGGAATTGAACCAATCGTAGTCGGTCCCCATTCGCTAACGGGCTGGAAGAGACCTCGCGATTCAGCCGGCAGCTCGATTCCCGTGCGCCGTCCGAAGCCGAAACGTTCGATGTACTGCGCCAGCCTTTCATTCCCCAACTGCATTCCAATTTTTATTGCGGCAACGTTGGACGACTTTGCAAGGGCCTGCGCCGCAGTCAACATACCGTATGGATGATCGTGAACGACTCGATCGGCGATGCGAATCTGACCGCCACCGCAATCGATCAACGTGTTTGGGCGAATTACATGCTCGTTCAGCGCAGCGGCATAAGTGACCAGCTTGAAGATCGAGCCTGGCTCGAAAGCGACTTCGACCGCGCGATTGCGCCGTTGAATTTCTGTTGATTCTGACACGTCATTCGGATCGAAGGACGGACAGTTTGCGAGGGCGAGTATCTCACCGGTGGCCGGTCGCAGCACCACAATCGTGCCGCCCCGCGCGTGCGTCGAGCGAACAGCTTCTTTAAGTGCCTTTTCGATATGATTCTGAATCATCAAGTCGATGGTGAGAGTAACGTCAGCACCAGGCACCGGCTCCTCGACCGAATGATCGTAAGATTTATTCAACGCGTCGACATCCAGCAACAAACGCCCACCCTTTCCACGAATCAGTTTATCGTAGGAGAGCTCTATGCCTCCAACGCCGCGCTCGTCGATATCGACGAAGCCCAATAGGTGTGAGGCAGTCGCTCCGGTGACGTAAAACCGTTTCATCTCGTTCACGAAACGAAGCCCGGGAAGACCCAGCTTCCCGACCTCGGCGACCTCTTCATCAGTGAGCTTGCGCTTCACCGCCACGGCGGCTTTCTGCAATGTTAGCCGTTTGTAGAGCTCGTCACGATCGAGGTCCAGAGCGTTCGCAAGGGCATCGGCAGCCGCGGCAGGATCTGGCATATCGGCCGGGGATGCGTAGAGCGATTTCACCTCCATCGATCGCGCGAGTTGATCGCCGTTCCGATCATAGATCACCCCTCGCATCGGACTCAGGTCAATCGCCGCTTGTTGTTGATGGGCCGCGCGAGCAGTCAGCCACTCGTGTTGTTTCACTTGAAGCCACAAAAGCTTCGCTGCAATCGCCGCCATCCACAGGATCATGAGAATCTGAATGACAGAGAGTCGCGTTTCTGAAGCGTTGTGACTGGTTGACATGTCGTTTCCTTGAAACAATGGTCGAACAAACGCAGCGCGCGCGGCTAATTCTCTTTTCGCGTCGGCGCCGGAGACTTGGCGACTGGATTGTCAGGTGTTTTCTTGTCTGGTCGTTCAAGTCCGAGCTTTTGCGCGCGTCGCTCAATTTCAACCGGCGATGAAGCTCGCGCATACTCGAGTTCGAGTTGTCGCAAACGCTCTTCGAGTTGCTCAGACTGTCGTCTCATCTCTTCACTCTGATAACCGACTGAAATCGCCTCGAAGTGCTGGCGGGCGCTTATCACAAAGCCGCAGGAAAGTAAGGCGCCGGCCACACCGATTGCCACCAGCCAGCCTAAAACGCGCGAGCTCACGGGGCGCGCGACGGCCTCGTTGCTGATTTGCTTATCCGGAAAAAATCGACCACTCATAGTTTACCTTCGAAAACTGCAGTCGCATCCACGACCTGCTCTCGTGATGTTCTTTTTGTCAGGGCTCGAAAATGCCGGCTCTTCAGAGCCGCTCACAAACGCGCAGAAGGGAGCTGCGCGAGCGAGGGTTGCGTTCGATCTCGGACGATCGCGGACGAACGGGCTTGCGAGTCAATATTCGGACTCGAGTGCGCGCCCCGCAACGTTGGCAAATGATCTCATCGATGATGACATCTTTGCGATGCTTCCCTGCGGGCCCGGTTTTCGTTTCGCAATTGCACCGGCCCGATTCCCGCAAGAAGCTGCGCTTGACGATTCGATCTTCAAGCGAGTGAAACGAAATTACCGCCAGCCTGCCGCCTCTTGCCAGCGCTGATACTGCATCTGGAATGAAGCGGTCGAGCGCGTTGAGCTCATCATTGACCGCGATTCGCAGCGCCTGAAAAGTTCGAGTCGCGGGGTGTATTCGCCATCGACCCGGAATGTTGAGAGCTCGCACAACTATGTCGGCAAGCTGCCTGGTCGTCGCAATCCGGGTCCGTTGACGCTCCCGCGCAATTGCTCGAGCGATCTTGCGAGCGCCGCGCTCTTCGCCATATTCAAAAATCAAATCGGCCAGCTCGCGCTCGTCCAGTTGATTGACCAGATCTGCAGCCGTCTCATCGCTGCCCTGATCCATTCGCATATCGAGCGTGCCGTCGGAAGAGAAACTGAATCCGCGTTCGTTTCTTTGCAGTTGCGGCGAAGACACGCCGAGGTCCGCCAAAACACCGTTGATCTCAGCGAGTCCCACGTCTTTCAAAACCAACGCGATGTCCGCAAAATTAGCGTGAACGAGCTTAACGCGCCCTTCAAAGATCGATAGCCGCTCTCGCGCGAGAGCCAGAGTCTCCGAATCGCGATCTATTCCAAGTACTCGGGTCTCGCTGGACGCCGCGAGAATCGCTCTCGCATGACCTCCCAGCCCAACTGTGCAATCGACGAACGTTCCGCCCTTTTCTGGGCGCAGCCACTCGATGACTTCTTCGAGTAAGACCGGTTCGTGGAAAACATCTTCGTAGTTGACTCCTGTGACCACTATTTACTTCATCGCGTTTCGCGCTCAGCGTCGCGAGCACAGAGCGGAAGACGGCTGCTAAATTCCAAGCGCGGCAAGGCTTGCCGCATCATCGTCGGTGAAGGGCTGACTGTCGATCCGTGCCTTGAACCTATCAAGCTCCCATACCTCCAGATATTGCAGATAGCCAAGCACCGCGACGTTGCCTACCAGCTCGGCGCTCGATCGAAGCAAGGGATGAACAAGCAGCCGGCCTTGTGCGTCCACTTCTGCAAGCTGTCCGTAATAGTTCGTTCGGTCCAGGAATTTCCTGACTGCGGCATAGCCCGTGCCCTTCGATTGAAGCTTCTCTTCAATCGCCATCCACTCGGCCATTGGATACAACCTTGCGCATTCGCCGGTGACGCTCGTCACGTAAAACTCTGCGCCATAGTGCTCATCGACATAGCGGCGGTAAGCAGCCGGCAACTTGATCCGGCCCTTCTCGTCCATCCGAACTGTGTAATGACCTCTGAGCATCTCGTTTCAAGTGGGCTCCACTTCGTTCCACTTCACTCCACCACGCCGCCGTATGGTACGTCAGATGGAAAAGGGTGTCAAGCGTGAAATTATTTAATGAAAAGAGGTTGTAGCCATTTCGGCCGGTCGATTTTGGCTGAAGTTTGGCGCCTCGATTAGTTCCACCAGCAACGATGAAGTCTGTGGTATAGTGCGAAGCTTTGGTGAGAGTGGCTGGGTACGAATGAACAGAACGACGCTGGTGATTATCGCATACGGGTTAGCGGCGGCTTCAGCAAATCTGCTCGGCGGACTCCTGGTTTCATCGAGGAAGATCGGGCAGGCGGCGCTCCGTTACCTTATCGCACTCGGCGCAGGTTTCATGCTGGCCGCTGTGTTCCTCAAGATCATCCCTGAAACCATCGAGCAATGGTCCGGCTCGGCGCTTGTACCAATGATGTGGCTGCTCGGCGGATATCTGCTGATTCAATTTGTTGAACACACCATTGCACCACATTTTCATTTCGGTGAGGAGACTCATGAGGCGGCGATGCTCAAGCATCACGCGGCTCTGGCGGGGCTGAGCGCGTTGATAGTGCACACCTTTTTTGACGGCGTCTCCATTGCAGTCGCCACACTGGTGAGCCCGCAGCTTGGGGTGTTGATCTTCATAGCGATTCTGCTGCACAAACTGCCCGAAGGTTTCACGGTCGCATCGATGATGCGGGCTGCGGGCAGGAGTCATCGCAACGCGATGCTATCAGCGGTGATGGTTGGAGTGGCTACGCTGGCAGGCGTTGTGCTCGTTCTGCTGATCGAGAAAGCATCCTTCTATTCGCGGCCTTTGTCTGCGCACGTCTTACCGCTGTCTGCCGGCGTCACGCTTTATGTCGCTGCATCGGATTTGATTCCTGCGGTGAACACTCGTGAAGGAGGGGTGAAGACTTCGCTCCTCGTGTTCGCTGGAGTGGCGTTGCTTTATCTCACCGAACTGGCAATGGAGGCACTGAAGGTCGGCGGTCGGTGAACGCCGATCGCCGGCCACCGATCACCGGCTACCGCCTTTCCTTGACCATACAGAAGGCCGTTCGTATTATGGTCTGTGCTCTTGACACCTACTTACAAGGCGTCATTAAAAAGCGGCGTCAACGGTTCCACGACACCGTTCACCACCCATCAATCAAAGGCAGGAGAACCTCGATGACAACTGAACAGGAACACGGCGCGATCGTTTGGCGCAACGGCAAGCTGGTACCGTGGCAGGAGGCCAACATTCACGTGATGTCTCACGTGGTCAACTACGGATCCTCGGTCTTCGAAGGCATTCGCTGCTACAACACGAAGCGCGGTTCCGCCGTTTTCAGGTTGGACGCGCACATCGACAGGCTCTTCAATTCGGCGCACATCTACAGAATGCAGATACCGTTCACTTCGGGAGAGATTACTGAAGCCTGTCGGGAACTCATCACGGCCAACGAGTACAAAGAGTGCTATCTGAGGCCCATCGTGATCCGCGGCTACGGGACATTTGGAGTCGATCCGTTCCCCTGCCCGATCGATATCTACATTTGCACCTGGCAGTGGGGCAAATATCTTGGCCCCGAGGCACTCGAGCAAGGCGTCGACGTCTGCGTTTCGAGCTGGACGCGCATCGCTCCCAACACGCTCCCGTCGATGGCAAAGGCCGGCGCAAACTACATGAACTCTCAGCTCATCAAGATGGAAGCGAAGCTCAACGGCTACGCTGAAGGCATCGCTCTCGACCCTGAAGGCTACATAAGCGAGGGCTCAGGCGAAAATATTTTCCTGGTCAAGAACGGTACGGTTATGACTCCGCCGCTATATTCGACTGTTTTGCCGGGCATCACGCGAGACTCGGTCATAAAGTTGTGCGAGGGAATGGGCATACCAGTGGTCGAGCGGGCGATTCCGCGCGAGATGCTGTACATTGCCGATGAAGTCTTCTTCACCGGCACGGCTGCGGAGATCACTCCGATTCGTTCAGTCGATAAGGTTACAGTTGGGGCTGGTCGCCGAGGTCCAATCACCGAAGAGATTCAGAATCAATTCTTCGACATCATAACCGGAGAAGCCGACGACTTGTTTGGTTGGCTCACTCCTGTTGAGGAACCAAAAGCGGTCGCTCAGACAGAGCCGCAGTTGGTGTGAATGGAAAGAGGTTCAGACGCGAGAGCACCCGGATTCACTTGCGCTTCCATTTCGTTCCTTGAGGCGTGTCTTCCAACACAATTCCCTTCGAGGCCAATTCCTCGCGAATCTGATCTGCTCGTGCGAAGTCGCGATTGCGGCGCGCTGAGTTTCTTTCTTCGATGAGCGCTTCGATCTCGGGCGCCAGCATTTGCTGTTGTTCTTCACCAAGCACTCCAAGAACGGAATCGACGCGGTTCAGAAACTCAAGCACGGACCCTCGGTCGTCAGAGCCGAATTCATTCGCATCTATCGCGATGTTCACATAACGTACCAGCTCAAAGATAGAAGCCAATGCTTCAGAAGTATTCAAATCGTCGTTCATTCCACGCTCGAATCCATCCCGCGCCGTCGAGACACTCTCCTGCACGCGCCGATGTGAGCCCGGTTGCTCGCCAAAATCGTTCACCCGCAGCCGAAAATTTCTGAGCCGCTCGAGCGAGCTCGCGGCCGATCGCAAACCTTCAAGCGTGAAATTCAACTGGGTTCGATAGGGTACTGACAACAGCAAGTAGCGAATCGCATCAGACGAATGCCCTTTGTCGAGCAGGTCGCGAATCGTGTAGAAGTTGCCTTTCGATTTCGACATCTTCTCGCCCTCGACCAACAGGAACTCGGCGTGCACCCAGAATCTGACGAATGGTTTTCCCGTCGCGCCTTCAGATTGTGCGATCTCGTTTTCATGATGCGGGAAGATGAGATCCACACCACCGCAGTGAATGTCGAACGATTCTCCCAGGTACTTCATCGACATCGCCGAGCACTCGAGATGCCAACCGGGCCGGCCTTCACCAAACGGAGACGGCCATCGCGGTTCGCCCTGCTCTTTCGGCTCTTTCCACAACACGAAGTCACGCGCGTCAGCCTTTTCGTATTCGTCGACATCCACGCGCGCGCCCGAAATATTCCCTTCGAGCTTCAAGCCCGACAGTTTCCCGTAACCCGGGAAAGTTCCGATGCTGTAGTAGAGAGAACCATCGCTGGAGTAGGTATGTTTAGCCTCGGCTAGCTTACCCATCAGATCGATCATTTCCGGTATGTGTCCGGTCGCACGAGGCATTTCTTCCGGCTCTTCGATGTTGAGCGCGCCGCAGTCTTTCAGAAACTCCTGAGTATAAAACTCAGTGTACTCTTCAAGAGTCTTACCCGATTCGAGCACGTTACGAATTATCTTGTCGTCGACATCGGTGATGTTCATTACGTGAAGGACGTCGTAACCGAGATACTTGAGATACCGGCGTAGAACGTCCACCGCAACAAACGTCCTGAAGTTGCCGATGTGGCCGTAATCGTAGACCGTCGGACCGCACGCATACATCCGAACGGTATTTCCATCTAGCGGCTTGAACTCCTCCTGCGCGCGAGTAAGCGTGTTCTTCAGTTTCAACATAAGCGATTTACAATTGAAGCGACTTCACTTCGAGGTACTCATCAAGTCCATACTTGCCAAGCTCTCGCCCATTGCCGGATTGCTTGTAGCCTCCGAACGGAGCGAGTGGATTGAACTTTCCGCCGTTGATGTCCACTTGCCCTGTGCGTAATCGCCGGGCTACGCGCTTCGCTCGCTCGATGTCGTTTGACCACACGCCGCCGGCAAGTCCGTAGACGGTGTCATTGGCAATTCTCACCGCATCATCTTCGTCTTCGTACGGAATGATTGACAGCACCGGGCCGAATATTTCCTCACGAGCGATCGTCATATCGTTTCTCACGTCAGCGAAAACGGTCGGCTTGACGAAGTAACCTTTTTCCAGTCCTTCGGGCGCATCGGCGCCGCCGGTCACAAGATTCGCTCCTTCTTCCTGTCCCTTTCGAATGTAGCTGCGCACTCGATCGCGTTGAACTTCCGATACCAGCGGACCGAGCTTGAATGTTCCCTCGCGCGGATCGCCAACCGTGAAGCTCTCTGCCGCTTCTCTCGCGATTCGCGCGGCTTCATCGTGACGTTCTCGCGGTACGAGCATTCGAGTGTGAGCTGAACAAGTCTGTCCCGAGTTGAAATAGCAGTTGTTAACGCCCGCTCGAACAGCTTTCTCGAAGTCCGCATCATCGAGAATGATGTTTGCCGACTTGCCTCCGAGCTCGAGCGCAACTCGCTTGACCGTCTGCGCTGCGAGCTCGCCAACGCGCCGGCCGGCTCTTGTCGACCCGGTGAACGAAATCATATCGACATCAGGATGTGACGCGAGCGCTTCGCCGACGACTGGCCCAAGTCCGGTGACAAGATTGAACACGCCCGCTGGAAGCGCGGCATCGTCGATTATCTCCGCAAGGATGAATGCAGTCAGCGGAGCGACCTCGCTCGGTTTGAGGACGACGGTGCAGCCGGCGGCAAGTGCGGGAGCTACTTTTGCGACTACCTGATGAAGAGGATAGTTCCACGGCGTGATGCAGCCGACGACTCCGACCGGTTCTTTCACGACAAGCGAGTTGCCGATCTGTTCTTCGAAAGAGAATTCACCGAGAAGCTTCGAGTAAACGCCCATCATCATCGCCGGCATTCCCGCTTGCACTGCGGTCGCTAGTGGCAGCGGCATCCCGACTTCGCTTGCGATGACCGCGGCGATTTCATTTTGCCGGGCCGCAAGTCCCGATGAGATCTTTTGAAGATACGCAGCGCGCTCAGCTGCTGAAGTTACCGACCACGAATCGAATGCGGCGCGGGCTGCTGCCACCGCTCGATTGATGTCCTCGGCAGAGCCTTCGGGAATTCGCCCCATTACTTCTTCGGTGGTCGAATTGATCACCTCGAGCATTCCTTTGCCCGCGGGCTCGACCCATTCTCCGTTCACATAGAGTTTGTCGTGAATGCTCACTTCAGGTTTGGGTGAAGCTGTCATCGATGTCTCCTTCGTTGAATGAAAGTAACGAGTTCACATTCTAACGGCTGGGCTCTCGTGATGCCAAAAGAATCGGACCGCGCAATTCGACTCGCGCGGCCCGACGATGCATCCAGCGCACTGCGGAGTGCGCTTCTACATTGCATCCTGGATCACGAGCGTCACCTGGAAGCCGAGAATCGGCGCCGAACACGGCGGAATTGACTTATGACACGGAAGCTCGCCGACGGCGGAAAGACGAACGATGCCCGTTCCGGTCGCCTGAAACACACCTTGCGCGCCAGGAAGAAGCGGCTCGCTCGCAAGCGGAATAACAAGTTTTGGGTCTGAAGTGTCCAGCGTCCACGTGTAGCCTTCCTGTTGAAGGACTACTTGAAACTTGTCGCCAACCTTGAGGTTGATCGTCTCGCCAGTGTCCTCAAGTGTGAGCACCAGCCCCGAGAATAAGTCGAACAGAGGCGACACAACGCCAGTCGCGTTCATCACGGCGATCTCAACAATCTTGTCGGCGGCGATGTGCTTACCGGCTTTCTTTGCGATCAACACGCCCGATGGATTGTCGGGATCGTTTCGTGTGTTGACTGTTTCGCCGTCTATGACAATTTGCGCGCTGTCACTGAAGTTCTCTCCAAAAACGACGAGCTTCTTCCCTTTCAACTGAGCGCTGGTCACACGCGGCTCTTGCCGAGGTCTGACAAGTGAGCGGCTCGAGGCGATCGCGTCGAGACTTGTCGACGCCAACAAAACGATTGCCACCAGCGTGAACCTCATTCGCTTCATGACTTCAAACCTCACGTTGAGAGACCGCGATCAGACTGGAGTGCCGCAGTTCGCGCAAAACTTCGAGCCGGAAGGCACAGGCGTTTGACAGTTCTTGCACGGCTGAGGCTCGAGCGAATGTCCGCAGCTTGAACAGAATTTAGTTCCGGCCGGTACTTCGGCGTGGCACGAGGGGCATTCCACGGAACTAGCTCCTGGAGCCACTTGTGTGGCGCCGCAGTTCGAGCAGAACTTCGCGCCTACCGGATTTTGCGTTCCACATTTCGAACAAGCAGCGGTCTGAGTTTGAGCCGTGCTCGAACCTTGACCGTGTTGCCCACCGATCGCGCCAGCCATCATTTGCCCGTAACCCATCCCCAGGCCTAAACCCATGCCCTGGCCCGCCGCGCCGCCTTCCTGTTTGGCAGCGTCTTGAATCGCCTGAGCTGCCTTGAACTGCATGTAAGCGTTCATATCGCCGATCGCGCCCATGCCTGAGCGCTCATCGATCATCTTTTGAACCTCTTCGGGAGGGGTGATCGCCGAAATTATCAGATCGACAAGCTCGAGGCCCTGCTTTGAAAAATCATCGGCGACTCGAGCCTTCACGCCAACAGCGAGCTCGTCATAATAAGCTGGAAGATCGAAGATTGTTTTCAGATTTTCGCCCAGCAGATCGTTGAGCCGCGCCACTACGATATCGCGCAAGAACGAACCTATCGCCTCAGTCGAAACTATTCCGCGAGTGCCCACGATCGAGCCGGCAAACAATTGCGGGTCTGCGATTCGCATCGAATACTTGCCGAACGCGCGAAGTCTCACCATTCGCAGCTCAGTATCGCGGAATGCTATCGGTTCTTTTGTACCCCACTTCAAATCCTGAAACGTATGCCGCGCTACAAACAGGACGCTCGCCTGAAACGGCGATGTGCCTCCGAACGGAATCGACAGCAGGCGCGTCAACAAGGGAATGTTGTTCGTCGTAAGCGTGTGACGGCCGGGCCCAAAGGTATCGAGCGCCTTTCCGTCGCGGAAGAACACCGCTGCCTGGTTCTCTTGTACGATTAATTGCGCACCGAGCTTGATGTCAGATGACCCGCTCTCCGGTATTCGATGAACCAACTCGGTTCCCGTTTGATCGAAGTACTGCAGGACTTCAATTGCCATCCTTTTCACTCCTTTGAACGCTCACTGCTTACTTTTATGCTGCCGTTGACGCTTGCGAGCTTGAGCGGCTGTCCGCCCGATCCGATCTTTCCACTCGCACGCGCGCCGACGACTCCCCGTTGCACGGCGATGCCGAGCTGATCGTCGACACTGATGTTTCCGGAGACGGTAGAAGCTTCGAGGTCGGCATCGAAACTCGATTTCAATGTCAGATCAATTCTGCCGTTGGCAACACTGATCTCCATCGGCCCGCTGGATGCCTCTGTCAACGTTCCGGTTATCTTGCCGTTCGCGCTGCGGATTCTGGATACGCCGGCGACGTCATTCAACTCGATGCTGCCGTTCGCAGTCTCAACGAAGATCTGACCGTTTACGTTTGTAAGCCTAACTGTTCCGTTGGCTGATTCGAGATCGATGCGCCCCATGTTCTTGGGAAGCTTCACCTGATAGCGAAAGTCTTTTTGGTTAGTGCCGCTGGTAACGACCGTCCTGAGCGACAGGCTATTCGCGGTGTTCTTGAAGTACACTCGGCCCGCGTTATCGGAACCTCGCTTTATCACCGTTACTTCGGCTTTGGGCTGGTCCCACGCCTCAATTGCAATATTCCCGCTGATATTCTTGATCGCAAATGTCGATTGGGGCGCAAGGGGAAATGTCTTGATCATCGTAGTGTCGCTTCCCGAGACGTTAGTTTGATCGGCGCTCGAATCCAGCGCGCTCTCGTCGATAAGGGGAGGCGGCGGCGGAACACCCGGAGGACCAAATTGACCATTGAACACCCTTGGCCTTAGGCGCGCGATCAACATAGCCGCTATTACTACTGCGATGAACAAGCCCATCCCGATGAATGCCAGTATCCATCCAATCGGCGATCTCTTTTTTGGCGGTGTGTAAGGCGGCATCACTTGCGGATACATCGGCGCTGTTGGCTGATACTCAGCGGGAGCCCACACCGGACTTGTATCCTGACTTGCCGAAGGAGCAGTGTTAGCCTGTCTCCGCGCTCCCCACTCTTCGGGTTGAGGCGGCATCATTCGTGTGGTCGCCTGTTCCTGAGGCAGCGGGTCCGTTGGCGCTCCGCACGCGCGACAGAATCGCTGACCTTCGAACAACTCCGAGCTACAGTTTCTGCAATATTCTGACATGATAAATACGGTTCCGAGTTCCGGGTCTATGGTTCCGGATTCTTCAGTCCAGGTTTCGCGAAAGTGTCTGATCCAGCATTCGAACGTAGAAGTTGAGAGACGCGCTCCGAACCCTAAACCCTGAACCCGGAGCTTGAACCTAGCTAAACAACGGCTGGCCCGGAGGCTGTCCCTCAGCGAAATTGTTTATCGCTTTGTATCGCTCGTCAAAAGCCTTGTTGGTTTGATCTATCTCGCCGACAACTGCCTCGCAGCCAGATTTCAATCCATCTGAAGTTCCTGAGTTGATTTTGAGCTCTGCAAGCTTAGCTTCGATCTTGTCGACGTGTTCGACCAGCGCTAGATCGAACTTGTAAATGGAATCGAGTTGCGCTTGCTCGATCTTTACGACATCAAAGAAGCCGGAATAGCCATAGCTCGCGAACCTTACGCGATTTTCAAGTTGATCGAGCTTCTTGACCGCCGCGTCTATCGGTCCGACTTCGAGAAGTCGTCCGCTGTTGGTCATCTCTCTCATAAGATCGGTCAACGGCGCTTTTAGCGAGCGCAGCCTGTCGGCTAAATGCTCGCGATGAATTTTATCAACGTCGCGCCTTCGCTCGCGGTCAACGTACCCGCTGTAGCCGGGTATCTTGCTGCTCAAACGCTCGATCCAGTTTCTTTGATCACTTGGATTACTGCTCATTTGGTTGTCCTTCGGCGTTCATGTCCTTCGCCGTATCCGAAAATAAAACAGTGTTTGAAGTTGACAAAGAGTCTAACGATATCCGGCTTGCTCACGGTTTCAGAAATCGCACACTGTCACGAAACCGGCGCGCGCTGTCCTTCACCCGCTTGCGAGAGCATCTTCAAATATTCATCGTACACTTTTCGATCCGCTGCGGGCATGTCCCTGATGTAGAGGCCAACGACCCAGAACAGACCTTCGGCTTCGGGGCGGTACCAGGCAGCAAATCCAGTGTATCTCACAGTCCCGTTCGGAAGATCGACTTCGACTTCCAATTTGTTCTTGAAGGCAACCGTGTGATCGCGAATTATATGAAGCTGCCCGGTCTCGATTGTGCCGGTCTGAATTCGCATTCCCTGCCTGCCGAAATCAAGCGCAAGCCCGTCGATGACACGCGAGCGATGACCCTCGTCGCTTTGATCGATGATGGTCAGCCGCAGCGGAAGCGGCTTAGGCGGCGGCGGGATCTGGCGTTGACCCTGACCTTCTTTGAGTTCGTCGGTGTTCTGTACCGAGCGAATCAGCTTCAGCCCGTCAAAGCTGCAAAAAGTATTTTGATCGGGGAAAAACCTCCTGCAGGTCGGACACTCTTTCATGGGACTCTCTCCGCGCCGCCCGATTATACTAGCGCGGATCGTCATTTGTCATTGGTCATTAGTCATTGGTCATTAGTCATCGGCCATTAGTCATCGGTCACTAGGTCAGTTTGTCGTTTATTTTGATAAAGCATTACCGATCGAACGAAGATACGCGTTAAGTCTTGGAGCAAGATCTTGAATGATAGGTTTTAATTTGCTCACTTGTTCATTATTCAATAGATTTCTTTTGTACGCCCGCCTAAGCCAGTGTCGAGTTTCATATAAGGAACCTCTAGCCACTCTGATGAAGCGACGATATCTTTATAAGTGCCTCTACCAGTGCCTTCAGCGATGTTAGCCCCAATACTGTCCGCCGATCTAACGATTTGTTTTCCCACCGTCTCTCTGGCGAAGGAATCCCATTTGACGACGATGCCCCAAATATCGTCTGCGAGCGCTTCAGACAACTTATAGACCTCAAGATTCTCAAAACTCATCGTAGGCATTATTCACCTCCAATCTTGGAATAGGTGAACACCAACTACAAATGTCCCAGACTAATGACTAATGACCAATGACCAATGACTAAAGAGGAATATTGCCGTGCTTCTTTGGCGGGTTGGCGTCGCGCTTGGTGTCGAGCATCTCGAGAGCGCGAATTATTTTCGGCCGGGTCATTCTCGGTTCGATTATTTCATCGATGAACCCTCGTTCAGCCGCAACATAAGGCGAAGCGAACTTTTCGCGAAACTCGGCCGCGCGTCCTCGAGCCTCGCTCTCCGGATTTGGAGCCGCGGTTATTTCGCGCCGATACAAAATGCCCACCGCCCCTTCCGCTCCCATCACGGCAATTTCGGCAGTCGGATAAGCGAAGTTCACGTCGGCTCGAATGTGCTTGCTTGCCATCACACAGTAAGCTCCGCCGTAAGCTTTGCGAGTGATCACTGTAATCTTCGGCACCGTAGCTTCGGCGAACGCAAACAGCAGCTTCGCGCCGTGACGAATAATGCCTCCGTGCTCCTGTTGTACGCCCGGCAGGAAACCGGGCACGTCTTCAAAAGTGATCAAAGGAATGTTGAAGCAATCGCAGAAACGAACAAACCGCGCGGCTTTGATCGAAGCGTCGATATCGAGCACGCCGGCAAGGTGTGACGGCTGATTTGCGACGATGCCAACTGACCTGCCCCCGAGCCGCGCGAAACCGACTACGATGTTCTTCGCATAGTGCTCGTGCACTTCAAACAAATAACCGTCGTCAACCACCGCGTGAACGATGTCTCTAATATCGTAAGGAACATTTGGCGCCTCGGGGACGATCGAGTTCAAACGCTCGTCTGCTCGATCGATCGGATCACTGGTTGCGAAGCGCGGCGCATCTTCGAGGTTGTTCGATGGAATGAAGGAGAGCAGCTCGCGAATGGTGCGCAAGCAGTCTTCGTCGTTCTCGGCGGCGAAGTGCGCGACTCCCGAAATCGAATTGTGGGTCATCGCGCCGCCCAGCTCCTCTTTGCTTACCTCCTGGTGAGTGACTGTCTTAATGACATCAGGACCGGTGATGAACATGTAGGAGGTCTTTTTCACCATGATGTTGAAATCAGTGATAGCGGGCGAGTACACCGCGCCTCCCGCGCACGGCCCCATGATCGCGGATATTTGAGGCACGACTCCTGAAGCAAGCGTGTTGCGGAGGAAGATGTCGGCGTAGCCTCCCAGCGAAACGACTCCCTCCTGGATTCTCGCGCCGCCCGAATCGTTCAAGCCGATCAAGGGCGCGCCTACTTTCATGGCCGTCTCCATTACTTTGCAAATCTTTTCGGCGTTTGTCTCCGACAGCGAGCCTCCAAACACGGTGAAATCCTGTGCGAAGACAAACACACGGCGCCCATCAATCAAACCGTGTCCGGCAACGACTCCATCGCCCGGATATTGCTGATTCTCCATTCCGAAGTCGCGACTACGGTGTTTCTTCAGCCGGTCGACTTCCTCGAACGTCCCGTCGTCGAGCAGAAAGTCGATTCGCTCACGAGCGGTCATCTTTCCGGAAGCGTGTTGGCGCCGGACGCGCTCGGCGCCTCCGCCTGCGAAAGCCGCCGCGTTTTTCTCGCCGAGCTTCTTCAACCCGTCGCCGGGTTGTTTTTCTTTCTCTTCAATCTTACTTTCGGACGTGGCCATTCCTGGTCCTCGGACGCATCGGTCAATTGTCGTCAGTTCATTTCACAAGCCCACAGTTTATCAAAGTGACGCGAGACTACGAAGCTCTGCTCGTTTCAATGCCTGTATTGAGAGAGCTGGCGATGAGCATAACTTTTCTTGACACTCATGAGGTCGCCTCCTATAATGCAGCCCTCGCGAATCGAACTCTCAGGGATTAACTCAATATCGCGATGCGGAGGCTAGAGTGATCAAGATTGATATCGTCAATCATGTTTCGGACACGACAGGCGTTCCAAAGATCAAGGCCGAAGCGGCCGTCGAGTCTTTATTCGACGCAATGAAGAACGCTTTGCAGCGCGGCGAGCGAATCGAGCTACGCGGCTTTGGCGTCTTCGTCGTCAAGCCTCGCAAACGCGGCGTAGGGCGCAATCCTCGAACCGGCGAAGTCACGGACATTCCACCCGGCAAGACGATCAGGTTCAAGCCCGGTAAGGAACTTCAATCATAGTTATCGAAATCGCGTCGCTATTCCGGGTGCGAATCACGAACTCTGCGAATCACGAACCATTGACAGCGAACTATTCCACGGTTGTATTCTAAATCCGTGGAGAACACACAGCAGCCATACCTTTTCACCGATTTCAATCCCGCACTTTCACAAGCTCGAACCCGCGACGTCGAACTATCCGCTTCACGGGTGTTGCTTCATTCCGCTTTATTGGTGATAACCGCATTGAGCACGACCATCACCGGAGCCGCGTTCACAATTCAAGCGCAGGACGACACGTTTATCGGTTCGTTGCTTGGTCCCGTGATCGCCGTTGTCAGAGAAACGGCAAGCGGTAACTTTGAGCCGCTGACAAAAGGTCTGTTGTTCACGTTCTCTCTGCTTACTATTCTTGGAGCGCACGAGCTCGGGCATTTTTTCGCTTGCAGGCACTATGGCATAAGAGCAACGCTGCCTTTTTTTATTCCCGCGCCTCCGACCATCACCTTGTTTGGAACTTTCGGAGCGGTAATCAAGATCAAAGAACCAATCAGATCGCGGCGAGCGCTGTTCGACATAGGAATAGCCGGGCCTCTGGCTGGGTTCGCATTCGCTCTGCCGGCTGCTGTAGTTGGGCTCGTGTTTGCGACGCCTGCGCCTCCGAGCGCGGTAGCCGCGGCCGGCAACGGCATACAGTTCAATGATCCGCTTCTGTTCATAATCGTTTCAAAACTGCTGTCTCTGCCGAAATGGATTGAATGGAATCCGATTTATTGGGCAGCATGGGGAACTCTGCTGGTGACCGCGTTGAATCTCTTTCCGGTTGGCCAGCTCGATGGAGGCCACGTTCTGTACGCCGTGGCCGGTCCGCGAGTGCACAAATGGATATCACGCATCGTCGCAGCCTCGTGCGCGCTTCTAGCGACACTTTCGATTGTCTTCCATCAGCCGCCTGTTTATTTTCTGTGGACTCTGGTTCTTTTGTTTCTGATGAAGGTCGGACATCCGCCGGTGGTGGAAGAAGAACCACTCGGCGCAGGTCGGATCGCATTGGCGATCGTCGCCGCGATAGTTTTTCTGCTCTGTTTCATGCCGTTCCCGATTTCGTCCAACTGATGTGTTTCAAAAGCGCGAGCTGACAAGGTTAGGTACTTGCCTGGGCTTCCGAACGCTTGTGACTTTTCATGGCGAGAACATCGTCACAAATCACATTGCCTGACTATCCAACCGAAATTCAGATCGATCGCCAGGACATCGCGTTCAACGACGAGGAGCTGTTGCGTTTCTACTCGATAATGAAGCTCGCGCGGACCTTTGAGGAAAAGCTCTGCTCCCTTTATCGGCAGGGCAAGATCTTCGGCGCGGTTTACGTGGGCATCGGACAGGAAGCGACTTCACTCGGTTGCGCGAGCCAGCTCGAATCGGGCGATTACTTATCAATGGTAGCTCGAAATCTCGCGGCTTACTTCTATCGAGGCGTCGAACCGAAGCACGTGATGGCTCGCTGGTTCGGCAAAGACCAGGCTCCCTCGCACGGACGCGAGCTTGGATTGTTTCTTGCCGACATCGAAAGGTACGGGATCATTCCTTATCACAACGGGTCGATGGCATCGTGGATACCGGCGGGCGCCGGCTACGCGCTGGCATTCAAGCTGAGAAAACAGCCGAACGTAATGCTGTGCTTCACCGGCGACGGAGCGACGAGCCCCGGTGATTTTTATGAAGGGCTGAACTTCGCATCGATTCACAAGCTGCCGCTGGTGATCGTTTGCGAGGTCAATCAATTTGCGTACTCGACGCCAGCGGAACTTCAAATGCCTGTAACACACGTCGCCGACCGGGCGCCAGCGTTCAACATCTACGCTGAAACTGCTTTTGGAAACGATCTTTTCACGGTGATCGCCGCAGCGCGAAGAGGCGTCGAGCACGCGCGATCGGGAAAGGGGCCGGCGCTGATCGAGTTCAAGACCTTCAGGCAGCGTGGCCACGGCGAACACGACGATATGGCTTATGTATCGAAAGAGCTGCGCGAATTTTGGGAAGCTCGCGACCCGGTTGCTATGTATCGTCGATGGATGATTGAGCGAGCGAAAATTAAGGTGGGAGTGCTTGCTCGAGTTGATGAAGTTGCAAGTCGCCAGGTTGACGAAGCGGTGCGATATGCCGAGTCAACGCCATTTCCGAAACCAGAATCTGTTGTCGATCGCTTGTTCGCGCCTTCGCCTCACGATCCAACACCCGAAGATCGAAAGAACAACTTCGAGCCGATCGAAGCTCCGGCGATTCCCGCGCTGACCGCGACGCAAGACAAGTCGACCGGAGGACATTTTTGAGCCTGCGAATAGAACAGGGATGACGCTTACTTTTCAGGCCTCAAGCGTATAAACTCCGATGGCCCAGATAACTTACCTGCAAGCTATCAGCGACGCGTTAAGACAGGAGATGCGGCGCGATCCGAATGTCTTCATCCTCGGCGAAGACATCGGCAAGTTCGGGGGCGCGTTCAAAATCACTCAAGGGTTTCTCGACGAGTTCGGTCCCGAACGCGTAATCGATACTCCAATCTCTGAATCGGGATTTGTCGGAGCGGCGTGCGCGGCGGCGACCGTCGGCTTTCGACCGGTAGTCGAGTTTCAGTTCATCGACTTCATCGCATGCGCGTTCGATCAGATAGTCAACTACGCGGCGAAGTGCTATTACCGCTGGGGCATTCAGATGCCGATAGTGTTGCGAGGGCCGACCGGCGGCGGCATTCATGCAGGCCCTTTTCATTCCCAAAATCCCGAAGCGTGGTTCGCTCACACGCCGGGACTTAAAGTCGTTCTGCCGTCAACAGCAAAGGACGCGAAGGGCTTGCTGATCGCCGCGATTCGAGATAACAACCCGGTGATCTATCTCGAAAACAAATTTCTTTACCGGCATCACAAAGAAGAAGTGCCTGAAGGCGATTACGTAGTTCCGATCGGAATTGCAGCGTTGCGAACCATCGGCAGCGACTTATCGATCATTAGTTACGGCGCGGCTGTTCATCTTTGCGTTGAAGTCGCAAGGTCACTGCAGAAAGAAGGCGCGTCGATCGAAGTCGTCGATCTGCGATCTCTTGCTCCGCTCGATCGAGAAACTGTGTTGGAAAGCGTGAAGAAGACAAGCAGAGCGCTGATCGTTCACGAAGCAAACATCACCGCAGGCTTTGGAGCGGAGGTCGCGGCATTGATCGCTCAGGAAGCGTTTGATTATCTGGACGCGCCCGTTATGCGGGTCGCATCGCTTGATGTGCCGGTGCCTTTCAGCCCGCCGCTCGAGATGGCTATGCTGCCGTCGGTCGACAAGATTACAACTGCTGCTCGGCGGTTGCTCGCGTACTAACTGCACATGTAAGGGCGGCCCTCCGTGGCCGCCCCTCGGTGGATCGCTATCGTTTGCTTCCGATGAGGGGCGCCCACGGAGGGCCGCCCCTACATGCCAAGCCACCGGTTCAAGCGTGAGCGCACATTACTTCAAAGTCGATCGACGGCTCGAGCTTCACTTCAGTCAATATTGAATTGGAGATTAAGCAATTGGTTTCGGCCTTCTCCAGAATGCGCGCGGCCCGCTCGGTGTCGTACTCGAATCGAATCGCGAGTTGTGGCTTCAGAACGATCTCGGTGATTCGATAGCCTTGGCCTTCAGTTTTCTCCAGCTTGCCAACGGCATTTGAAGTGAAGCTAACGAAGTCCAGTTTCGACAACTCTGCTATCGCCAGAAATGTAGCCATATAGCAGGAGTTGACCGCTGCAATGAAAAGGTGCTCGGGCGTCCACGTGTGCTCGTGACCGTTGAACTCGGGTGGAGAGGCCACCTCGAGGCTCGGCAAGCCCGGCGCTTGCAGAAACCCTCGCTTCTTTCCCATCCATCCAACTTCTGTTTCGTAGTAGTGCGGAGTCATCATTCGTTCGCCTCCTCTCGCGTACTTCAACGGAGACCAGTCAAGCAATGAATGTGCCTTCGCATCGCTTGAGAATGAGCGAGGTTATCGCACGTCGATGGGTCATATGTCGCAGGCGCGACGAACTATTACGCTGTCAACCGCCGCCCGCGCACACTCGCTCGAGGTCCCAGCTCGGTTTTCTGGTTCATTAATCACACTCAACTGTGACGAGCGACCTTCGAACAATTCTATTCTTCTTCGATGATCCGCGCTATTAAGCTTGAGACCAACGCAGCGCATGGTTGATAATCGTTTGCTGTCACATTCGAGACCCCAGGTTTCATCACGGATTCAGTAACAAGTCGAAGTTTGGCCTGCGATCGGGGGAACAGGTTAGTGAGCCGGTTTGTTCAGTCACACAATCACAACGACGTGAAGCAGACCGATGAGCCGTCCCTTCTTCATCACTTCTTCGAGCGCGCCGCAAATCATTGGCCCGAACAAATAGCGCTCGATATTCCCCCCGGCGCCGATCGCACCGGACGACGCGTGTTCACCTACGCGCAACTCGAAGTGCGCGCAAACTCTTTGGCCGATCGTCTTCGAGAATTTACTTCCGAGGATCGAGTGGTCGCGATACTTCTTCCGCGTTCGACCGAGGCTCTCTACATTGGACAGTTGGCAGTATTGAAGTCGGGCGCGGCCTACACGTGTATCGATCCGTCATCTCCGGACCAACACGTTGACGAGCTTCTAAGAGATTCTCAAGCGGTAGTTTGTCTTACGGATGAAGCCGGCTCAAGGCGAGTCAAACATTCGGGCTTTGATGCTGATCGAATCGTGAATGTCGAGAGGTTGTCCAAACTCGTAGACTCGCCGAAGAGGACGCTGACTCCTTCATGGCTCACCGCAAACAGCCTCGCTTATTTGATCTATACTTCGGGCACGACCGGCCGCTCGAAGGGCGTGATGATCGAGCACTGCAGCATTTCAAATCTAGTCGCATCAGATTTGGAAGAGTTCGGTCTTGCGCCCGGCGATCGCGTAGTTCAGAACTCTTCGGCGGCCTATGATTCATCGGTCGAAGAGATCTGGCTTGCGTTTGCGTCCGGATCGACGCTTGTCGTTTGCGATGAGGAAACAGTGAGGCTGGGTCCCGATCTGCCGGCGTGGCTTCGACGCGAGCGCATCTCCGTGTTCTGTCCGCCGCCGACTCTTCTTCGCGCGACCGGATGCAAGGACCCGCAGAGCGCGCTGCCGGAGCTGTCCCTTGTTTACGTCGGCGGAGAAGCGCTTACTGAAGACATCGCTGAACGTTGGGCTGAGGGCCGGCGACTGGTAAACGGCTACGGTCCGACCGAGTGTTCGGTCACCTGCTTGCGCGAACAGGTTCGCCCGGGCGAAGTCGTTTCGATTGGCCGTCCGGTGCGCGGCGTTCAAGCCTGGGCGCTTGATAGTTCGCTTGATGAAGTCGCCGACGGCGAACGAGGAGAACTCTGCATCGGCGGCCTCGGTCTCGCTCGCGGCTATTACAATCGCCCGGAGCTGACGGCTGAAAATTTTCCCGTGCATCCACGCCTCGGAAGAATTTATCGCACGGGTGATCTGGTTCATCGAGCGGCCGATGGGCGCTTTTTCTTTCACGGACGAATAGACTCGCAGATTAAGCTTCGCGGCTATCGCATCGAGCTCGAAGCCATCGAATCGCGACTCGCCGAATGCGAAGGTGTGCGTGAGGCCGCTTGCGCGGTTCAAGGCGAAGGCGCTCAGCAAACGCTGGTCGCGTTTGTCGTCCCACAAAATGACTATGACGGTGTCTCGTTCGATGATTTGAAGTCGTCACTGCAAAGCGTGCTGCCGGCTCACATGGTTCCGAGCCGCTACGGACTGTTGCGGAGATTGCCGGTGACCGTGGGCGGAAAGCTCAATCGAAATAAGCTTCCGCTGCTCGAGCTTGAATCGCGCGCTGACAATCGACAAGCAATTGAGCCTCGAGATGAAATGGAAGCGCGAATCGAGGCAGCGTTTCGCGAGGTGCTTCGCTCGCGTAATGGAATTTCCAGTGACGATGATTTTTTCACCGACCTTGGAGGTGATTCGCTGAGCGCGGCCGAGCTCATTTCGGTCTTGCGCGACGATCCGGCCACAGAGTCAATTGCGGTTCGAGATCTTTACGAGGCGCGCACGATTGCTGGAATTGCGGCGCGAGTACAGCGCGAGACGACGCCTGTCGCATCAACCGAGGTCGCACCCACTCCGAAGCATGTTCGTCCAGTCGTTGCAACGGCCCTTCAAGCCGCATGGCTCTTGATGGGGCTTACAATCGGATCGGTCCTCGCGTATCTCGCGGTCGTCGATGTAGTCCCTTTCCTCATGCGGAAACTTGGTCTGGTGGCTTTCTTGATGCTCGGGCCATTGTTTATGTTTGTAGCTCTCGCGCTCTACACACCGGCCGCGGTTTTGCTGGTTGCAGCAATTAAGAAAGTTCTGATTGGTCGCTACCGCCCGCTGCGTGAACCGGTTTGGGGAAGCTTTTATATCCGGAACTGGATGGTTCAGAAAGCGGCTCGCATCGTGCCGTGGATGCTTCTTCACGGCACGGTCTTTCATGCTGCCGCGCTTCGCGCGTTGGGCGCGCGAATTGGAAAGCGGGTTCACGTCCATCGAGGCGTGAACCTGTTGCAAGGCGGCTGGGACCTTCTGGAGATCGGTGACGATGTCACGATAAGTCAAGACGCGTCTGTTCGCATTGTCGACTTCGACGACGGGCACATTGTTGTCGGAAGCGTGTACCTTGGCGATCGAAGCACCCTCGACGTGCGAGCTGGCGTTGCCGGGAATACTCGTCTCGAAGCGGAAGCCTATCTGACCGCGTTGTCGTCGTTGCCCGAAGGAGCTCGCATTCCAAAGGGTGAGCGTTGGGATGGCATTCCAGCAAGCCCGATCGGTTTAGCGCCGCCTCGACCTCGACTGACAAATGACGAGCGGCCTCTTTCACCTTTTACGCACGGCGTTGCGATGATCGTCGCGAGAGCTGCGCTCGCATTGATTCTTGCCGCCACGTTCGAGCTTCCTTTGATCGGCCTCGCTCTGATCTATGGATTCAACGGCGAAGCGGCACTCGAGTGGCTACACGAGCCTTCGCTGGGCGTTTCGTTCGCGCTGGCTTTGATAGCTTGTGTTACATTGCCGGGTCCTTTTATTCTGGCGCTCAAGGCACTGATCGTCAGAGCGCTTGGCAGATTTGAACCGAGCGTTATCAGTCGCTGGAGCCTGGCCTACATTCGGGTTTGGTTGAAGACACAGGTGCTCCAATCGGCGGGCCAGCGGCTGAGCGGCACGCTGTTCTGGCCGATGTGGTTGCGGCTGGCGGGAATGAAAGTCGGCCAGGGCTGCGAGATAAGCACGATCATCGATGTCATACCTGAGCTGATTGAAATCGGCGAGGAGAGTTTCTTCGCGGACGGCATTTATCTCGGCGGCCCGCGTGTTCATCGAGGAACCGTGACGCTCGATCGCACGAGACTCGAAGCAAATACGTTTCTCGGAAATCATTCTGTAATCGCAGCAGGACAGCGGCTCCCGAAGAATACTTTGCTTGGAGTTTGCACGGTTGCCGATGACGCCGTTGTTCGCGAAGGCACTGCCTGGTTTGGGCTTCCGCCGTTCGAATTACCGCGTCGTGAAGAAACTAACTTCGATCGTTCGCTCACCCACGATCCAACTTTGCTTCGTTATATCAACCGGGTGTTTTGGGAGCTCTTCAGATTCGGGTTGCCGGCTGTTCCGGTGTTGGTGCTCCCAATTTGGTTCAAGCTGTTGTTCGCGGCTAACTCTTCAAGTCCACCGGCTGTGGTTGCGTTCATCGATTCGCCGCTGATCAGTCTTTGCGCAATCGCTTTCCTCTGCTTTTTCGTGCTCGCCCTGAAGTGGCTGTTACTGGGCCGAGTGAAGCCTGGAGTTCATGTCTTGTGGTCGTGCTGGTGCAGCCGTTGGGATTTCGTTTACGTTGCTTGGGCCGTATTCGCGGCCAACGCACTATCGCTCCTGGAAGGTACTTTGATTCTTTCGTGGTATCTTCGGTTGATGGGCGCCAGCATCGGCCGAGGCGTTGTGCTCAGCGGCGGTTTTTCTCAGGTTGTGGATCCGGATATGTTGACTTTCGAAGACGGCTCGACAGTGAGCTGCCAGTTTCAAGCTCACACATTCGAGGACCGAGTGCTCAAGATAGATCGAGTGACTATTTGCCGCGGAGCGACGATTGGCAGTGGCGCAGTGCTGCTCTACGGAGCCGATATTGGAGCTCGCACCCGTGTGGCTCCGCAGAGCGTAGTGATGAAACGCGAAAGCCTGTTGCCGGACCATTGCTACATCGGTGCTCCGACGCGGCCGGTAAACTTTGAAGCGGCGCCAGCCGCAAACCTGTCAGAGCAGCTCAACGTCGCCCGAGTCTTCTGAGCACTAGAAATGTCGGATAGCTGGCCGCAAGGAGCAACGCCGCATAAATGCTGTTGCGAGTGTCGCTGGCGACAGCGCCCGCGAGAAAAGCAAGCGAACCGATAAAAGAAATTCCTGTCGTCCAGGGAAAGCCAAACGCTTTGTAGGGCCGTTCGCGATCGGGCTCGCGCTTGCGAAGAAGGAACACGACGAAAAAAGAAATCGAATAGTTGACTACAAAAAAGAATGCTACAACAGCAAGCACTTGATCGACCGTACCAGTCAGGATGAACAGCGCCGCGACGAGAGTTGAAAGGAACAACGCTACACTGGGCGTGCCGCCTCGATTGGCTCGAGCGCCTCGAGCTGAAAAAAGTCCGTCGCGACTCATCGCGAACAAAACACGGCTTGCCATCAGCTGACAGGCGTTTACCGCGCTTAACATCGAGAGGATCATCACCGCTCGGAAAATGCGATCGCCCATCACTCCGAAGAGTGATTGTGCCGCTTTGCCCAGCGCCAGATCGCTGCCGGCAATTTCAGACATCGGAAGAACGTAAATCAGCGCGATGTTGACCAGCAGATAAATGCCGATCACCGAAAGCACTCCGCCGAGCATCGATCGAGGAATATCGCGGTTAGGATTTCGAACTTCTTCCGAGAAATAAATCACTCCGGTCCAGCCATCGTACGTGTAGATCACGCCTTGAAGCGCGAGGATCATCGGCACAAGGAGGTTTCGCGGTGGTTGCAAAGCAATGTTGCTCGAAATGGACGACTTGCCCGCGAACGCAAAGCAGGCAATCACCAGAGCAAGCAGAGCGACAGTCTTAAGCAGGCTGGTCGTGTTTTGAACTCCGCTTCCCCAGCGGATGCCACGCCACTGAATCACCGCGAACATCAACACTATCGCCAAGGCCAGGGCGACCGAGTGCTGCGCGACTTGTGGAAAAAGCACGCCCGAGTATTGGGCGATCACGAGTGAAATGAAAGCCGAAGAACCGCAGGTCGAAATCCAATCGCTCCAACCCACGATAAAACCTGCGTACGCACCGAGGGCATCGTGAGCGAACACGTACTGCCCGCCCGAACGCGGAAACATCGTTCCAAGCTCGGCAATCGAGACGGCTCCAAGTAACGCGTATAGACCACCCACTATCCAGACACCAATGAAGAGCCACCCATTTGGCAAGTGTTGGGCGATCGATCCGGGAGTGCTGACGATGCCTGCGCCAATCGTGTTGCCGATTATGACGGCGAGGCCAAAGCCTACACCGAGAATGCGAAGCAATCTTCCGCGGCCTGACGCTACGGGCGCCGTAATATCAGCAGAAGCTTGCACAGGCTTCCTCGCGTTTGTTTACTTTTCTTTGGGATGAGACTAAGAAACCCACAAGCTGGTCCGGACTTCAAAGCAGCTTGCGAAAAACTTCAAGGGCCAGTCCGGCATCTTGAACAATTCGACCCATAGTGTACGCGTTAACGGGTTGTGGCGCGGGACGGTAACTGTGTGAACACCATCGGTCATGACAATGTGCTTGGCCTGCCTTGCAATCCTGAACCCAGCCTTCTGAAGCCGCCCGGACCTCGTCCAGATGATTGACACCGGGAAGCTTCGTCATCAGGCGGCGACCTCTATCTCCCTTATCTCTGCCCCTTGTAGTTGCTCGTCAATTACGGAGAGATATTCGGCGATTGCTTCCGCGATGTTTGAGAGTGCCTCTTTCTCCGTTTCACCCTGAGAGACGCAGCCTGGAAGGCAAGGCACCCAGACACTAAAGCCCTCCTCAGAACCGTGTAATGCAACTTTGTACTTCACCCAGCTTCTCCGGTAACTAAGAAGACTGTCGAACGAGGATCCTCATCTGCAGCAACAAGATTGAAAACCGAGACTCTGAGACTTGTCTAGATTCCAAACACCTGCATAAACACCTTGCGCTGATTAGGGCCGTCGAACTCGGTCAGTATCACGCTCTGCCAGCGGCCGAGCACCAACTCGCCTTGATCGATTGGAACTGAGAGGCTGTGTCCCAGCACGACTATTCTCAGGTGTGAATCTGCGTTGTGTCGGTCGCAGTCGGAGAACTGAGGATCATTGTGCTTGTAATAAGTGTCCCGAGGCACCATTCGTTCGATAGTCGCTTTAACATCGGCAAGCAGGGCGTCTTGCCACTCATTGACGATCAAGCCCGCCGTTGTGTGCAGCGAAGACACTTGAACATAACCGTCCTTGACTCCGGTTGAAATGACGAAGTCGCGAATGTCGTTGGTGAGGTTTACCAGATCGGTCCGTTCGTGTGTGTTGACGGTGACGGTCTTTGAAAAGACCTTCGCTGTTCCCTCATTCGAGTGACAGTCAAGAGCCGCAGCGCTACCGTCGCGGGCTTTGGAAGCTTCCATTCTTTTTCTCCTCCAGAGATTTCTCGATTAGATCTAATGCTGCCTGTGGGTGAACCGGGATTATACTACATAGAATCGCTTAAACGCACAGCAAAACGAAGATTGAAGCTAAAGGATATGCGGAACCAATAGTTTAACAAATTCGGCCAGCCGGTCAGCACAGAGCTGCGAGCGCTTTTGAAGCTCGAACAGACGCGGTAAAGCGCGCGGCTTGGTGAGAGCAGTCCTCATGACCTTTGCCGAATCGACCCTGCCATCGGTCCCTCGGCACAAGTTGAAATCGAGCGGAAGGTCTTCGTCGAACAAGTCGGTTATCGAGCGAACGATCAGGAACGGCAACCGGTGCCTGGCGCAGACGCGTGCAATCGCTGTCGATTCCATATCGACGAAACCGATCTCATTCGATCCCAGTGAATTCGCCATCCGGGACTTTTCGACAGCCTGGCACAAGATCGTGTCAGAAGTTACTGCCGAGCCGAAATGCACCGGCCACTCTGCTTTTATCTCGGCCGCCGAATTCAACAGTCGAGCGTCGGGCTGCGTTTGCGAGTCACGGATCTTGTCGGCAATTACCAAATCGCCTACTCCAAAAACAGGCGAAAGCGCGCCTGCGAATCCGATGCTCAAGACGACACGCGATGTTTCTCCGTTGAGGCGCGACTCGAGGCTCCGTTCCGCGTTCGCCACACCTTCGCCAGTCTCAAGGAACGCAACCGACCGCGGCGCCGCTCTCCTAAGCGGAGTCAGCTCGCGATTCAATGCGGCAACAACCAAAATGTCAGCTTCGGCTCTTGATATAGCCATTGGCTTCGAACCAGCGGACCGCACGTTCGAGAGCTCCCTCAATCGAGCTTCGACGTAATCCTAGTTCTCTAACTGCCTTTGAAGCGTCGAACCACATCTTGTGACGAGACATCTTCACACTTTCAAGCGGGACGTCGGGCTCGCGGCGGGCAACGTCGATCGACCAAAAGTTTTCGAGCCGCGCGTAAGTCTCCGCGACCCAGTGCGGTACTTTCATCTTCGGGGAAGCGATCTCGGTCACACTCGCAAGTGCGTCGAACATTTCTTTGAGAGTGAGGTTGCGTCCTCCAAGAATATAGCGTTCGCCAACGCGTCCCTTTTCCGCCGCAAGCACGTGGCCTTCAGCGCAGTCGCGTACGTCGATCAGATTCATGCCGGTGTCGACATAGCCGAACATCTTCCCTCGAAGAAAATCGACTATGATCTTTCCGGTCGGGGTGGGCTTGATGTCCAGCTCGCCAACCGGAGTGCTTGGGTTGACTATGACTACAGGCAAGCCTTTTTTGCCCCAGTCACGAACGATTTCTTCAGCGAGAAACTTGCTGCGCTTGTAGTGTCCGATCATATCCTGGACCGTGACCGGTGTGTCTTCATTTGCCGGAGTGCCGTTATGATTCAAGCCGAGACAACCAACAGTGCTCGTGTACACCACGCGCTCGACGCCTTCATCGAAAGAGGCCTGCATGACATTGTTAGAGCCCTTGACGTTCGCAGCATACATATCGGCGGGGTCTTTGCACCAGAGCCTGTAGTCTGCGGCACAGTGATAGACGACATTGCAGCCTTTCACCGCTTTGCCGAGCGAATCTAAATCGCGAAGATCTCCGGTGACGAACTCAACGGATAAATCTTTAAGGTTATCGAGGCGGCTTGCTCGCCGAGTGAGACACCGGACCTCTTCGCCGCGTTCGAGGAGAACTCGAACGAGATGCGACCCGACAAATCCAGTTCCGCCTGTTACCAAAACAGTCATTTGAAAACATTTCGCAAGGTTGGCTTCAAGGAATGAATAGCCGCCCTGTTCCGTAAAATCTCTCAATCTCAATGCAGATTTCAGCAAGTCTGTTTGCACAGCGAATGCGATAGTCTATCTCAGTCATTCTATCCGGGCTTGCGATCGTAACGACTGGATATGATGCCGGTCCGTTGAGTTCAAGAATGGCTTGTTGCAATGATTCGTGGTCCTCCTGGTTTCGATTAGCGGTCAGCAGAACCATTTGATGACGCTGGACAAATTCCCAAACTGCCCGGTCCGTTGTGTCGACTGGCAGGTCTACGTCAGCGAAAGTGATGATCTGTACCACAGCGAGCCCAACCCAACCCTCGGACATAAGAGCTCGTTCAAGGAGAGCGCCTTGGCCTTCGATATTGTGATCAACGAGGACAGTGATCAAGACATGCCCAGCTCTGACTTCCGCTTTTTGAGTTTTGCGTGGAGTTCTTCTTTCCCGGGACTTGGCGGTTGCTTAGCAATTTCGAGGAGCCGCTCGCGATTTCGTTCTTCCCAATAAGCTCTGTTCTCTTCAGCTTGTTTTAGAACCTCCTGGTACTCTTCCTCTACCTGCTCAGCATTATGCGCAATGTAATCCAGGACATCAGCCATTTGCTCGTTGCTGAGCCTGAACAGATTCTGGACCTCCGAGGTCGGCTGCCCGGCTTTGAGGCATTCGATCAATTGGTAGATCGTGATTCTGGTTCCGGCAATTGATAACCCTCGCCCAGTACGGACTATTGTTTGATTGAGCACTTCTTGCATGTCGACTCTCCAACCTGATCTTGTCGATCCGATTCTACCACGTCCTCAACTTCGTGTTCTACGTTGCGCTGCAACCGAAATCTGGACTACGGTTGTGTTGTTATGTTCGAGGAAATCTTCATTCGCAACGAACGCGAATACGACCGAGCGGTGAAGAGGTTGAACACTCTGGTTGACGAGGTTGGGACTTACGAGCGCCATTCTCTTTACGGTTTGCTTGATACGCTCGGCACTCTAATACACGCCTACGAAGAAGAACATTTCAAAGAGCCCAATTCGGGCGGCCCCGAGATGCTTCGGTTCTTTATGGAAGAACACGGTCTCAGACAATCGGAGCTACCGGAGATCGGTTCTCAACGCACCGTATCGGAAGTCTTGAGTGGCGACCGTGAACTGACGGCAAAGCAGATTCGAGCCCTTGCCGCTCGATTTTATGTCTCGCCAGGATTGTTCATATGAGACGATACAACGGTGAACCCCCCGTCGTCGCTGCGAACAACCCGAACTGATAGCAAAAGGTGCATCCGGCCGTCGGAACCCACCCACACTTGCTCAACCAGCCCAAAAGGAAGATTGAGGCTCTTGGTGCTCGACAGAATAGGGATAATGAGCTCGAACAATTGGTCGTCCACGCGCCCCACAGTTACCGGTGCGTTGACGTAAACGGGCAGGAACTCTTTGGATTCGCGGAATCCGGTTCCCCGTTGCCAGTAACCTCCGACAAGATTAACTTCTTTTACTGAGGCCCGCGTCAATGCGGCATCAAAGGCTAGTTTCGTTGCGCGAGACCCATTCATAATGTGCCTCTCCACTTCATCTGGATTCATCCAGTCCTTGCCGTAACTTGTCCGGCGCACACATTCGATCGTGTGTTGCTGTGAATCCCAGAGCGTGATCAGGTAAATGCTCGGTTGAACATTAACCGAAAGAACAGTGCCGCTCGGATGGTTTACGATAGCGATGTCATGCGAGAATGTTGCAGGTACGAGATAGTTACGAACGGCATCTTCGATCCAGTGAGTCATAGCATCGGGATCTGCGACAGACTTGATTCCATCAGCAATCTTTAGATTTGTTGCGGGATCCAGCCGCTCTGTAACTCCGATCAGCAGGCATCCGCCGTTTGTGTTTGCGAACTGCGCCACATCTCTACAGGCTTCCTTTTGCGCTTTCGCCTTCACGTGCGCGGGAGTGCCTTTCGGCACCTTCCAATCATGGATCGTTCCCTTGAAGTCAAGAACGATGTCCTCCGGAGTCGTTCCGATCGTAACGGCAGCATCAAGTTCGGCTGGAGTTCTTATGTATCTCGGCTGCATTCCGGCGGCTCATTCTTAGGCGAGTCATCCTTACAATCAGTCACTACCTTCTGCGCTAATTCGGCACGGCTCAACGTTCTTTCATTCCGACGGCGAGTAATTACCTTCCAAAACTTGTCGCTAAATCCTAGTTGTAATTGCTCCTTGTCCATGGCTATAACACCGACAATCAGCGCGACAAGCTCGAAACTCCGTCACCCAGTGAAATTCCAAACTGCCATTCGCATCATATCCTTCGGGCTCTTTCGTAGCTCGAACATCGCCGATGCTTCAAACCCGCTGTGCATCATGCAGTTCTGACACAACGGATCGACTCGCGACTCCCAGTAAGGCCAATCGACTCCACTCCAAAACTCTTCCCACGTGGTGTAGTACTTCTGCCCTATCAGGTAGCACGGGCCTTTCCAGCCGGACGGCGTTCGAGTCACCGTGCTCCAGGGCGAGCAGTTGTAACTTCGCATACCTGCCGTGAACTCGAGATACATCGGCGTGGACATCAGCCGATACTTCTTTGAAAGTTCGAGCACTCGCTTGAACTTCGTCTGAATCTCGCGCTGCGAAAGAAAGATGTCGCGATCGACCGACTCGTAATGATACCCCGGCGATATCATCATGCCGTCGACTCCCAATTCAGAGACCAGTTTGCACACGTCTTCGATCTCGCTCATCTGGGTTTCTTTGAACACGGTCGTGTTGGTGGTCACGTGATAGCCGAGCCGCTTGGATTCCTTGATCATCGCGATGGCTTTGTCGAACACGCCGGCGCGATCGCACACCATGTCGTGTGTCTTCTGCATGCCGTCGAGATGGACGTTGATCGTTAGCCGTTTGTGCGGAGCTACTTTTCCGAACAGATTCTCATCAAGTAGTAGAGCGTTGGTGCAGAGATAAATGTGCCGGCTGCGATTGATGATTCCCTCGAGCAGCTCTTTCAGCTCGGGATAAATCGTAGGCTCCCCGCCGCAGATCGAAACAATTGGCGCGTGGCTTTCTTCAACTGCGCTCAGGCAATCCTCGAGCGGCATCCGATCCGCAAGCTTGCCCGTGTGGCGCTCGAGCGCGCAGCCTAAGCATGCCAGGTTGCAGGTATACAACGGCTCGAGCATAAGTACCATCGGATAGCGCTTGTTGCCTTGCAGGCCGTTGCGGACCTGGTGCTTGATCGCGTCCGTTGTGATGTGTAGTGGAAATCTCATCGTGTTTGTTTAGTCCTTCTCCAACTGCTTCTCATAAGTCGCAAGGGCGAGAAGCGGGAAGTACACCGCATAAAGATGGTAACGCAGATAAAACACTCCGGGAAAGCCGGTGCCCGTCCAGTAATCATCCTTCCACGAGCCGTCGTGCCGCTGAGTCTGCGTAAGATACTGGATTCCGCGCTTCAACCCGTCGCTCTGATCTTCGGTTGCCATCAAACCAGCCAGCGCCCAGGCAGTTTGCGAAGCCGTGCTTCCACCCTGCCCCTTTAAGCCAGGATCGCCATAGCTTCTGGGCGATTCGCCCCAGCCGCCGTCTTCATTCTGAATCGCGCGCAGCCAGCAGCCCGCGGCCTGGTAACGCGGCTCCATCATATCTTCGCCGATGCACTTCAATCCGTGCAGCGCGAGCCACGTACCGTAGATATAATTACAGCCCCAACGTCCAAACCACGAGCCGTCGCGCTCCTGCTCCTTCGAGAGAAAACTCATCGCGCGCTGAACGGCTGAATGATCGCGATCGAAGCCGAAGTTCGCGAAGGTTTCGATTCCGCGCGCGGTGATATCGCTCGTCGAAGGGTCGATCATCGCGTTATGATCGGCAAACGGAATCTGAGTGAGGAACTGCTCGTCGCAATCGCGATCGAACGAAGCGAATCCGCCGTCTTTATTCTGCATGCTAAGAACCCATGCAAGAGCGCGGTCCATCGCTTCACGCTTTCGGCGTTCGCGGTCGTCGTCGCGAAAGCTTACTTTACTCAAAGCGGTCAGCACCTGAAACGTATCGTCGACGTCCGGATAGAACTCATTCGCGTATTCGAAGTACCATCCGCCTGGCTGACCTTCAGGGTTTTTTACTTTCCAGTCGCCGATTTCTCTTACTTCTTTTTCGAGAATCCATTCTGCGGCTTTTTGAAGCGCCGGATGATCCGCAGCGAGGCCCGATTCCGTCAGCGCATTCATGGCAAGCGCAGTATCCCACACCGGTGAGAAGCATGGAGCGACGCGCAGCGTGTCGCCTTCTTCGATCTCGAGTTTCTCGAGCTCTCCAATCTGCGAAGCGGTCAGCGGATGATCGTTTTCATAACCAAGACACCTCAGAGCTATAATCGAGTTAATGATCGGCGGGAAGATCGCGCCAATTCCGTCGCTCTTCTCGAAGTGCTCGATCATCCATTGCTCACAGGCTTTCAATGCCTTCTCTCGCGAGGGCGACCAGCGCTTTCGCTCGATTAGTTTTAGCGTGAAATCGGTAGTATTGAATACGGTTCGCCAGAAACCGCGGCGCGCCGACATATTTACGGACGCGTCGAGAAGCAACTCACCGATGCTTGCGCTTTCGGGCACCGGGCAATACGGCTTTCTCGCCCACATCACCGCAAGCGGAACGACGATGCCCCGAGTCCAGGACGACATCTCGTAGAGATTGATCGGCGCCCACGTCGGCAACAAAACAATCTCAGGTGGAACCGCAGGGCATCGCTCCCACGGATACTGACCGAATATTGCGAGATAAATCCGCGTGAAACTGTTGGTCGCGTCGAGTCCGCCCAATTCGCGAATCACTTCGCAAGATTTCTTCATGTGCGGCGCGTCGGGAGAATCACCAAACAGCTTGAGAACAAAGTAAGCCTTCGCTGAAGCGCTAACCTCAGGCGGGCCGCCTTCGTAAATCGCCCAGCCCCCTTGCGGGAGCATCTTCTCACGAATGTAGTTAGCCGCTTTGCGACATCGATCCTCATGCAGCCGCCCAACGAAGTGCATCGTGAGTATGTATTCCGATTCGAGAATCGTGTCACCTTCCAACTCGCCGCACCAGTGACCGTCGGCGTGTTGAATCTGAAGCAGGTAGTCTTGCGCCAGGTGGATTGAATGAGCCACGCCCGCGCGCAGCTCATAATCAACTTTCGCAAGCTTCGCCGAATTGGGACTCAACATCGGGACTGCCAACCTCGTCATCAGCTTAGTTTGTGAGCTTTTAAGCCCGGGATCAGGGTCCGTCTAAAGGCAACAATAATACTCATCTTCATTGTCGGGCATCAAGCGGGACGTAGCGCACGCAGCCAGTTTGCAGCGTGTAGCGCATGCTGCCAGCTTGCGTCGTCGCCATCTCGGAAAAGACCGTTCGCAAGCTGGCAGCATGCGCCACACGCGAGCAGCATGCGCTACACCATCAGTTTTTCAGGATGAAGCAATTCCTGCGGCAGCGCGAAGTGCACGTTCTCGTCTTCACCAGGCTGTTCTTCGAACTCGGTCGCGCCCATCGCTCGCAGATGATCGAGCACGCGAATGACCAGCTCTTCGGGTGCGGATGCGCCGGCGGTCACACCAACAACTCGAGCGCCGTTCAGCCATTCAGGCTTGATCTCATCTTCATCGTTAACCAGATAGGCTTTCTTGCCGGCGACTGCCGAGACCTCACAGAGTCGTTGTGAATTCGAGCTGTTTTGTGATCCGACTACCAGCAATACGTCGACTTGCTCGGACATCTCCTTCACCGCGTTCTGGCGATTCTGCGTCGCATAACAAATGTCGTCCCTGGCCGGGGATTTGACGCTCGGGAATTTCTTTTTCATGGCGTCGATTATGTCAGCTACGTCGTCGAGTGAAAGCGTAGTCTGCGTAAGATACATCACGCGATCCGGGTTCGGTACTTCGAGCCTGGAGACATCGGCAACCGAGCTGACCAGTTGCATCGGCGCCTCACCCATCGTTCCTTCAACTTCCTCGTGCCCGGGATGGCCGATCAGCACCAGGGAATAGTCATCCCGAGAAAATCGAACTGCCTCCAGGTGGACCTTGGTGACCAGCGGACAAGTCGCATCGATCACACGGAGTCTCTTGTTCTCTGCGAGTTGAACGATTTGAGGTGAGACTCCGTGCGCGCTGAAAACGCAGACCGAACCATCGGGAATTTCTTCGATGCTGTCGACAAAAACAACATTGCGCTTGCTCAGATTTTCAACAACGTAGCGATTGTGAACGATTTCGTGAAAGACGTAGATCGGAGGCGGGAAAAAATCGAGCGCCCGCTCGACAATGTCAATCGCTCGAACAACACCGGCGCAGAAGCCTCGCGGCTTGGCAAGCACCACTTTCTTGATGGACATCAATCAATCCTTTCAGTCCCGAGGATTCTAAACGGTTTTCGATTTAGGCCTGTGGGCAATGCAAATAGAGTATAACAACCGGGATAGTCTTGCTCAAAACATAATACTTCGACAATTCAGGTCAGCTTTTGTGGTATAAGATGCTGACTGATGTAAAAAATGCGGTCAGAAGACTGTGATCAAATCGGATCGGAATTATGCGGAAGGATCCGTCGACCGCAAACGGTTTAGACAGCGCTGCATAATTGATATCGGCGACGCTCACCACGAAGAGTGTATTGTGATATGTCAACCATACAAAAATAGTCGAATAGTTTCTGTTCCAGATTACGTCCATAGATCATGAAAGAGTAATAACAAACACTTGGCCTGATAATCTCGGGCAATAACTAAGGAGTCGTAAGGCATATGGCATTCCCTGAAACGATGAAAATAAGCTCCGTCGTATCAGAAACGGCTCCTCATGAACTCAAGAGCTTATCCACATAGGAGAAAGGATTATGCTACGGAAAAACACTCGGACTCTCGGCTTATTGGCAACTCCAATCGCTTTCTTTTTGTTTTCGGTGGGATACTCGAACGGGGCTACGGCGCAAACCCCGAAGAAGGACGTCTATGCCGTGAAGTTCCTATGCGGGAACTTTTTGCCCAAGACGCCCTCGCCCGTCCAGGACGGGGTGGAGTGGCCGGTAAAGCCGGGGAACTACTTCACCGCGATCAACTTGCACGACCCGAATTCGAGTTCCATCTCCTTTCAGAAAAAGGCGGTCCTGCTTTACCGAGCCGACAAGCCCCCGAAACCGGAAGAGCCAATGCCCCCCGGCGAACTCTTCCCGGCTGAGCTCAGGCCGGACTACGGGTTTGAGATCGACTGCAACGACATCAGGAACAAGCTCCTCGGCGGCACGGTGCCCGCTCCCACCTTCATCAAGGGCTGGGTGGTGATCGAAGTGAGTGGCAAAGAGGCGGACCCGCTTCAGCTCGATGTCACCGCCGTCTATACGTCTCACGGTTGGAACCAGAGCGGCAAGGTACCGGTTTACGAGGGCTTCGCTGAGGACGTCGTACAGGTCTTCCCGAAGCATGTCAGGTAGGCGCGGTCCGCAGTCGAGGAGATCGCAATCCATGTAGCCTCGTTGAAGACTTTGAACGAAATAGGCTTCACTGACAGCGAGCTTTTGGATGCGAAGACTGGATCTTATCTAGAGTATCTGCAATCTAACGTATCCAAGCGACGGTACCCTGTAGGTTGCTCGCCGACCAAGGTCTGGAGACGTTATATAGTTAGCAGATAAGCTGACTGGTCCGTACATTTTGGGTTGGTGTCCCTGTTCTGATATCTGAGAAGCTGTGACATTGTTACTGTAGGATCAGCATAACGAGCAGGTTGGCAATGACCTTACCTGAAGTAGAAATCGCCAGTAAGATCTTTCACTCAAAGAGGAGAAAAAAACTATGACTACAATCACGACTGCAAGACTTGCCCACAGTCGAAAGCTACTGCTGGGAGTTTCTATCTTTGTAGCGCTCGTCAGTCTGGGGTCTTCGGCGTTGGCGCAGGATCCGTGGGACCATAAGATCGGAGCGCACAGGTTCGTCCTGCTGATCCCTTTCGCGAGTGCGGCTGTCCTGGATAGGGAGACCGGAATCGTCTGGGCGCGATCTCCCATCCCGGGGACTTTTACCTGGGCCGGGGCTCACGACTTCTGCAATACATTGACTATCGGCAATCGTAAGGGCTGGCGCGTACCAACGATACAGGAGCTGACAAGCATCCTTTCTGTAGGCTTAGGCTATCCCAATAATTTGGAACCTACCCACCCCTTTCAGGGGCTACCACTTGTGACCCAGCCCATCTGGAGCGCTACAACGAACGCTGGCAACACCGCTCAGGCATGGTATATGGTGCTTCAAGGTGGCGTAAGCAATAACCTTCCAAAAACCCCCACGCAGGCCGTTTGTTGGTGCGTCCGCTTCCGCCAGAGCGTGGATCTCCAATGAATTGTGTCGTCCGGGGAAGATGCCGTGGTTCTCAAAACGCCTGTCGCTCGGCCTTGCTTCGGAATTGCAAGCGGCGCATAGCACACGCTTCGTCATATCGAGCCCTACGTGAGCGATTCAAGTCCGTGAGAGGCGGCGTGCCACTCGCGGGCCGCTCGCGCGACCTTCTTCGCCGCCGGGAGCGGCTGTCCGGTCATCTCCGTGTAAACCTTTTCAACCTGAGCCGCAAAACCGTTCCGCTTTCCTACGTACCTCGAGATTTGAGTGTCCGCGGCAAGCGAGGAATTGATCGACTCGATTGAATTGCGTACCTCGTCGCCTGACTTTTTCGCTTTAACCAATGCGCCGACTCGCTCGCGAAGCAACTGAAAAAACTTCTGCTGATCGGCCAACACAGTATCCGCGCCGCGAGGCCCGTGACCGGGGCATACGACGCGAGCGCCGAGCTTGCGAGCCGCGTCAAGAGTCGCCACCCATTTTTCCACATCACCATCGCCCACGTAGTTGTACGGTCCGTTAACGCACGCATCGCCCGTGAACAGTATCCTTTCGTTCGGCAGCCAGGCGAGCGCGTCGCCATGAGTGTGCGCGACGCCAAGGTGCATCAATTCGACGCGATGCTTGCCGTCGTCAAAAATCATCTCGCGAGGAAATAAAACAGACGGCGGCTTGAGCTTGACCGCTGCTACATCGGGACGGGTCTTCGCCGTGTCTTCCCAACGCCCGGGCTTGCCGCCGTAATAGCCTGTCTCGTAACGCTTCATCTCTTCGATGACTCCGGTGTGAGCCACCGGAGTCGCCCCGTTGTCCACCCAAACCTGATTGCCGTAGGCGTGATCGCCGTGATGGTGAGTGTCAAATGCGAAGCGAATCGGCTTGTCGGTCAGAGCGCGAATCTTCGGCAGGATTTCAGCGGCCCCCGACGGAAAATTTGCATCGATGAGCAGAACGTAATCTTCAAAGATTATCCAGCCGTTGTTGCAGTGCCCGCGCACAAGATTGCCCTCGTGAAAGTACACGTCCGGAGCCAGCGGGTCTACTTTACCGACTTCGGCTCCGGCTCGTGACACTATGGCCTTTGCATCTTTCATCGACATGCCCAGAAGGGCTGCGCTTCCGATCAACATTTCTCGTCGAGTAACATCACACATAAGCGAATTCCTCCGTGAGCAACAGGTTTATACCCTACCAATCCGGCGGGCTCGCATTATATGAGCCAGACAGCCAGCACACAACGCAACACCGCGCGCGTTTCAATGATCGGCGTCGAGGACTCTTGACGTTGTTCATTTCGACCTGCTACAACGCCGCGTGTGATCCGCCCTACCATCGTCTTTGAGCCGAGCCGTCTCAAGTATGAAATCGAGTTGTTCCTGCTTGCCGGGGAGTTCGATCTATTCGAAGAGGAAACGCTGATTTCGAAATCAGATGCTCGCAGCGCCGCAGTCGAAGTATCGTATGGCAAGGTTATTCTATCCTGCTGGGGTGATGGTTGGTCGCGATCATGGAGGGTCATCTCGTGTGAGCTTTCTGATGAACTGCTGACGCTTGAGTGCGCAAAGCAGATGGGACTCAAGCGATGCGCTTTGACGTTGAGCCGCGGCGTCGGCGTAAGGCAAGTCGCACAAGCGCGAAAGGAATTTGCTCGCAAGCTTGCGGCTATGATTGAAGCTAATTTGCCGGGGCTTCGCGTGGAACAAGCGGTCACCGCGCGCAATGATCGCCGTCACCTGTCCGGCGTTCACGCGCGATTGATCATCCGGGATCGAGCCAGACGTTTCGCCGGGCTCGGAGTAAGCGAGGGCGAGCTTCAGCCAAACATCGACGCAGCGCTCGGGGCAGGATTGATCTGGCTCGATGAGCTTCGAAGGCGAAGTGGTTCCGTCGAGGGCTTGATGATCTTTGCGCCTCGATGCGACACGATTGCGGTTCGCTTGACCGCGATTTCAGACGCTCGAAAGGTCGCGCTGTTTCGAGTCAATGAAACCAGGAACACAATCGATCCTGTATCGCCGTTTGATCAAGGTGATCTTAACGACAGCTTTCGAAAGGCCGCTCGCCGCGCGCATTGGCCACGACCGGGAATGCTGCCGCCAGACTCTGCGATGCTGGTTGAATCGGTCCGAAGGCTGGCTCCCGATCACATCGAAACACACCATCGCGGCGCTTGGGTCGCGCTTTCGATAAGCGGGCTTGAAGTAGCCCGAGTGTGGATCAATCGACGCCGAGTCGAGTTCGGGACCGGCGATACGCGGATCAAGCTCGATCATCGTAACGAAGGTGAATTGCAGAAACTGATCGGCCAGACGATCTCGCGGCGGAGACCCGAGTCGCGCTTTCGAAACGAAATGATGTTTCGTTTTCAGCCCGAACGTTGGCTCGAGTCGATACTCACCCGGGAAGTTACGGCGATCGACGCCACGCTCGATCCGCGATTCGCTTACTCACAGGTTCCGACCTACCGAGGCGAGCAGCGGACTTTCATCGACTTGCTTGCGGCAACGCGCGAAGGGCGATTGGTCGTGATGGAGTTGAAGGTGAGTGAGGAGCCCGAGTTTCCGTTTCAGGCTCTCGATTACTGGCTGCGAGTGGAATGGCATCGCTCACGAGGGGATTTTCAGCGTCGCGGTTACTTCGAAGGATTGAGCTTGATCGATGCGCCGCCGCTGCTTTATCTGGTAGCGCCGGTGTTTCGATTTCACGAGACGACAAAGTTGCTGGCCGGCTCGATCGATGAGCGAGTGCCCGTCTATCGAATTGGAATAAACGAAGAATGGCGCAGCGGCGTGAAGGTGTTGTTAAGGGAAAGAATGAATGCCCAATAGACGGAAGGCAGCCGAAAACCAAAACGGCTGCCTTCTGATTCTCAGCGGCGTCGTGCTCTTCCGATCAGCGAGTCAATACTCAAAATGCCCGAACCGCGCGACGCAACATACAGAAAGACGAAACAAAACAAAACCGCCAGTTCGCCTCTGTTGATGATTGGCCAAAAGCCCCCGGGAGCATGCTGCTTGAAGTAGGCCGCCGCCATTTCACCGCAGGCAATAAACGCCGCGAAGCCGGCAAAGAGACCGACTGCGATCAAGATCCCGCCTACGAATTCGATGACTCCAGCCACCTGCAACAACCCCTCTTGTTTTTGCCCTCCCAGGACGCCGAACAACTTCTGTGCGCCGTGGCAAGCGAAGAGCGCTCCGGCTACGAATCGAAGGAGCGCGTAGAACAGATTCGAAAACCTCCCCAACCATCTCTCCATTTGTCATTCCTCTCCCATCAAACGATTCTCGTTGCTTCGGACGCCTCTCTCCAAACGTCAACTATCAAACGTCGTGAGGGGTTGATTGTATAGTTTGTCGATCTTCTTTCCAATCAGATTTGCATTCCAACTCACGAAATTTTTGCCTTCGCATACGCCGCGATCTTCCATTTACTTTTTACGTAAGTCGGATTCAATATCCGTGTGCGCTGTTTCAGCGGCGAAATAGACCGAGATAATAGTGGCGACAGCCATGCCTATGATCAGTAATGCGATAGGCCACGAGGCGTTGTATCGCTTCAACAAGCCGGCCGCTATCAACGGCGACAAGCCGCCCGCGATCACCGACGACAATTGATAGCCAAGCGATGCCCCGCTGTACCTGACACGGGTGCCGAATAGCTCTGAGAAGAAACTCGCTTGAGGTCCGTACATTGCTGAATGGCCCAGCACCAATGCGAGCACGATCGCGAGCGACATCAGTATCGTGTTCGATGAATCGATCATCCAGAAAAAGGGGAATGCGAACAATGCGGTGAAGATCGCCCCGAAGAGATAGACCGGCCTGCGTCCTAATCGATCGGACAACGCGCCAAAAGCCGGCATGCTGAATAGCTCGACGACCGCGGCAATTGAGATTGCGACAAGAACGGCTGTCCGCGAAAAGCCTATCTTCGATTGAGTGGCGTATGTAAGAACAAACACTGTGTATACATAAAACGCGCCGTTCTCAGCGAGCCGCGCTCCCATCGCGAGCAGCACGCTTTTGGGATGCTCGCGCAACACATCTAGGATTGGAGCTCGCGATTCAACGCCGGCTTGCTTGATCTCGGCGAACAACGGCGACTCGACTATCGCGAGCCGCACGAACAAACCTAAACCCACGAGAACGAAGCTCAACAGGAATGCGACTCGCCACGCCCAGCCGAATAGCATTTCCTCCGGAAGCCTGGCGATTTGGGTAAAGATTACAGTTGAGAGCAGGAGTCCCGCTGGCACTCCGATCTGAGGCCAGCTCCCGTAAAAGCCGCGACGGCCTTCGGGCGAGTGCTCTACCGCCATCAAAACCGCGCCTCCCCATTCACCCCCAACTCCAAAGCCTTGAGCCACTCGCAGCACGACCAGCAGTATCGGCGCCCAAATCCCGATCTGGCTGTAAGTCGGAAGACAGCCGATCAAAAAAGTCGCGATGCCCATGATGAGCAGCGTGAGGATCAACATCGACTTGCGCCCGACCTTGTCGCCGTAGTGGCCGCAGACAATTCCTCCGATGGGACGCGCCGCGAAACCTACTGCGTAAGTTCCAAACGCAGCAAGCGTGCCGGTCAATGGATCGTAGTTTGGAAAGAAGAGTTTGTTGAAGATGAGCGCACTCGCGGTGCCATAGAGAAAGAAGTCGTACCATTCGATGGTCGTGCCGATGAAGCTGGCAACCGCTACCTTTCGAATTGAGACGTTCGTGGAGGGCGAGCTTTTCAAGTCAAGCGATCGTGCGTCTTTTACATCGCCGCCGTCAAGTTGCAGGTTACTCGGGAAGCTTAGTACCGCGAATCTCCGTTCTAGCTAACCGATACGCGCGCTTTGACCGCCATCAACCGGCAGGATCACTCCGGTTATAAACTTTGCTTCGTCTGAAGCAAGAAACAACGCCGCGTAAGCGACATCCCAGGCCGTCCCCATCTTCGCGCCCAGCGGAACGCTCGCGTCTCGCCGGCGGATCAAGTCTTCCTTCGCAACTCCTCTCGCTTTCGAGATTCCTTCGATAGCCATCGGCGTGTTCATGAGTCCCGGCATAATCGCATTCGCCCTGATGTTGTACTTTGCGTTCTCGAGCGCGATCTGATGAGTGAGCGCGTTGACGCCGGCCTTTGAAGTTTTGTAAGCAACTATACCTGTAGAACAAATCGCCGCGATCGAGGAGATGTTGATGATCGACCCGCCGCGTTGTTGTCTCATAAACGGTAGAACGCTCCTCGACGAAAGGAACATGCCCTTGAGGTTCACAGTCATGATTCGGTCCCAGACCTCTTCGGTCAGACTGAGAATTTCGTCATCGCCTCCGCCGATGCCGACGTTGTTGTGCAGAACATCGACCCTACCGTAAGCATCAATCGCGGCTTGCACGAAAGCCTTGCAATCTACTTCACGAGTCACGTCGGCCTTGAACGAAAAGCAGGTTCCACCTTCAGCTTCGATCATTGCCTGAGTCTCGAACGCTGATTCGTAGTTGTGATCAACGAGCACTACCCGGGCGCCTTCGCGCGCGAATAGAATCGCCGTTGCGCGACCGTTGCCGATCGTATCGCCGGGAGTCTGGCCCGCTCCGACTACGATGACGACTTTATTTTTGAGCCTCATTTGCAAACCCATCGAAGCCTTCTTCCAACTGAACTCCGACCGAGTTGAGAACCATAGACACAAGCTTGTACTGGCCCGCCGTGAAAAGAAAATCCAAAAGTTGTTGAGTTGAATAACGTTCAGCAAGCGCTTTCCACGTTGAGTCGCCGATGAAGTTGTTCGCGTGCAATTCGTCCACGGCTCGAAGCAGAGTAGCTTCGAACGGGTCGAGCCCCGCCGCATCCGGTCCTTCGGCAATTCGTCTAATATCGTCGTCGGTTAGCCCGGCCTGTTTCCCAATTGCAACGTGATGTCCCCACTCGTATTCGGCTCGGCAAAGCCAACCCATTCGCAAGATCGCTATCTCGCGCTCGCGGGCCGAAAGCGTAGACTTGCCAAGTATGTGACCTCCAAAGACCAGCCATCGCTTCAAAAGTTGAGGATGCCGAGCGAGAGTCGCAAAGATGTTATAGATCTGCCCGTCTCGTCTGAGACCTTCCATCAGTTCTCTGGTTTCTTCGTCCCACTCGGACTGTTGCAGAGGTGTAATACGCGGCTTCGTCAAGTGCATCTGCTGATCTCCTTTTCATCGAGGCATGCGGTCAATAGAGTTCCAGGCTTGATCTCGAAGACTGGGAAGTTCTATCTAGGTAAAACAACTCTCTTGATGTTCTAGAGGCGGAAGTTTTGAATCATAGGAAGCGCGTTAGTGACGCTCTCGCCAAACCTGTCATGCATCGCTTCTGGCATCATCGAGAGGCGGCTTGTTTTCCTTGGTGATTCTTATCAGAAAGCGGAGCGCCTCATTTACTGAATCCGCGTCGGGAAAGACTTCTGCAACGTCCGGCTCCAAACGCACTACCGATCCGCCAAAGCTCTTTCGCGCAGAGCCCAGTTTCCTGACTTGCAAGCTCGCCAAATCATATTCTGGCCGAAGCTCATCATCCCTCTCTGTTTCAGCCTTCTTCATATTGTTTTCGCTCCGCTGGCGTTAGTTCCCTTGAACTGATAATGCGGATGGTATCACCTGTTTCTGTATACGACACCATCAACAGTCGGCCTTGCTCAGACTCCCCAATAATAATATAGCGATGCTCATTGAGGGAATGGCTTTCCCTATTACATTTCGGGAATCGCAGGATTGAAGGCCTGGTCCTCAGACCGGATCGCAATCATTCCTCCAGAGGGTAACTCTTCTGCCAGTAGAAACCCAACTATCGAAACATCAGGGCACTTGGCTTGGATACTTCATCTTTCTCTTTAGTCTGGAGACCTCCGGTTCCAACACAGCAGAAAGCTGCAGATCATTTGCTAAGAGATCGATCGTGGAGAGAAGCAGCACAAAAGCGACGAAAGGCGGCATACTCGGGTCGCTAAGTGATTTGCTTCGTGGTCTCAGTGCGCCAGACGGACTCACGACCTGGTTTACGGATTGTGGGGTCGCGTGGACAACCCAACTCATCCAACTGTATATGCCGTGCCAATAGTTATCTTGCGGCGTCGTGCCCGGGCTCGATCGCAGCTCGTGCATTCGCGACGCCACTGACGACACGGGATATGCCCATGAAGCAGCCCAACGCAATTTGTTGTTTCTGTCGCGAACACGAAATAGGTGCCGCGCCTTCGATCGCTCAGCTTTGAGTCGGGTCCGTATGCCGCGACGCTGGTCAGGTGTAAAACTGCTCGGCAACTTGTCGAAACATTTGAGCATATCTATCGGCTGGTATCGGAGAAAGCGAACGGCTCTGGAATGCTTATGCTTTATTCGAATCCATCTGTAGTCGAAAAAGATCTCAAGCATTGTCCGAAGGAGAATGAGGGCTTCGTACGCGCACTCGGGCGGAATGGCCTGAATCGCACGGGCCAACCGTCGGCTGCGAATTAAGAACCCATAGCCGGCCAGCGTAAGAGGCTTCGACGCTGCTAGTCCCGACGCGATTCTTTCAAGTCTGCGCGCTAGCCGGATCGAACGCCCCAGAAGCTGGCGAGGTTGTTGTGGCTTTGGTTTCATATGCTCGCTATCTTCGAGCAAGCGTAAGGAGATGTTCCACTTCGTGACAGGATCGCGCAATCGTTTCGAGTCACGGCGAGGCTTTCGTTGCACGTGCATCGGTACTGACTGTTTATGGCGGTCAGACGATGCCCATCGTGAATATTACTCGGATCTCAATGGCGGCCATTGTCTCTTCGCTCAACTCTCCCATCTTCCTCTGCAACCGAGTCTTGTCCAGCACCCTCAACTGGTGACACAACGCCACCGAGTCGCTCGTGAGACCGCCCTCTCCCTTCGATACTGTGACAGAGGATGGCAGTGAGGCTCGCCGCAAGTTTGTAGTGAATGGAATCGTCAGCAGCGTCGTCGTAAACTTGTTAATCAAATCGTTCTGGAATATGAGCACCGGCCGTGTGCCTGCTTGCTCGGAGCCGCGCGTTGGATTGAGATCAGCCAACCATACTTCGCATCGTTTGAATGTCATCCGGCGTCCTCTCGCGCCAGAGCGACGACATAGTCTGATATTCCTTCTTCTGCGAGGTCCCGGTCTTCTTCGGCGCCCTCAGCGTACAGCGTAGCCAACTGACTTTCATCAAACGATGGAACGGTTGTGATGCGCGACTGGTACTTGATGAAGGCTAGAAACTGAGCTAGCTGTTCCAATTCTGACGGGCTCAACTGATCAACCGTTTGAACGATTTCTTCCTTCGTAATCATGAGCGATTCTCCGTTTCACGACGGCCCATTTTATCACGACCTATACCGACCCGAAGCGTCTTGAAAGAAGCTGTGCGCGGATGCCTTCTTGTGGAGAGCGCTTCTCGTTCTCGTTTCTGATTCTCGTTGCGTCAGCTTCGCGCTGGGATAGATAAGCGTCAACTTCGATTCGGTTATGCAGGTAATAGTTGACGACGGCGTAAACATCGCCCAGATCGAGGCTCGGGTAGCTCATTACGATCTCTTCGGGCGACGACCCCTGGTTGAACGCGTAAATGACGGTGTCAAGCGGCACGCGGGTTTTCCCGACGCGCATTACTCCATTCTCATCGGTTCTTAGCGGCACGGGCGGGGCTTCAATTACGAGGCTCATTTGCTAACTCTCTCCTGTAGATCTCGCAACCAGAAAGAAAGCGAATCATCGATTCTCTATTTCACGACTTACGCATTTTATCACAATATCACCGGCGTGGGATTTAGTATGCGAAGACCAAGAACTCTCTTGTGTCTTACCGGATCATCGCGCCGGTTTGACCGTCCGCTCATCGGACGTGTATACATGGGCTATCCCTAAAGGGGGAGCGCAATGATGGTCTCGAAGGTTCAGCAGTGGGGCAATAGCCAGGGCGTGCGCTTACCGAAGAACGTTTTAGATCTCGCCCACATCGCAGTCGGCGACGAGGTCGAGATCCTTGTTGACGACCACCAGATAATCGTGAAGAAGGTGCCAAGTCCCAAATACGACCTTGCAGAGCTCGTTTCGCGAATCCCAAAAGGCTACAAAGCCAAGGAGGTCGGCTTCGGGCCGCCTGTCGGCAAGGAGGAGTGGTAAGTGGCGCGTTACGTTCCCAAGAAGGGTGACTTCATTACCGTCTCGTTTGACCCGCAGACGGGCCACCAGCAAAAGGGGCGGCGACCCGCGCTCGTTGTAAGCAACGATCTGTTCAACAAGCATACGGGGCTTGCTATAGTCTGCCCTGTAACTAACACGGACAGACACTATCCGTTTCACCTCGCAGTCCCGGGCAAGTCGTCGTTAACGGGATTCGTGATGGTCGAGCAAGTGAAGTCAGTCGATTTCAACATGCGTCGAGCAAAGTTCGTTCAGCAAGCACCCGCCGGGTTTGTCGAGGACGTTTTGGATCTTCTCGACGTGTGCATTCGGTAGACGAAAGGTGAAAGGTGTGGCAGGCGCGGCAAAGAAGCGGGCCGAATCGTCCATTCGATTCAGACACCTACCGGTTGCTCGATCGATAGCGCCGCAGTAGTTACTTTCTCTTCGCTCGCTCGGCGACCCGTCATCAGGAACATTGCAATCAAATACAATCCCGCGCCGATCAGAAGAGCTTGATTGAAGCCTGACAAGATCGCGATCACCAACGCAGCTACCGACCCCATCACCGAAGTCGCGCCGTTTACTCCCCACGCCCACGGGATGATCTCTGGAGCGTCGCGAGCCAGTATCCGAATCCCGATCGGCATCGGCATTCCCATCACCATCGCAAGCGGCGCCATCAGCACCACCGCGATAATGATTCTGAACTCGCGAGCGAGATGCACAAGGCCATAGAAGATTGGCGGCAACGCTACAATGTAGATCAAGACGAGCACGATCAACGCGGGCAGCAGCTTGATCAATGCGCTTCTCAATCGATCTTCATTCACCCGACCGCTCAAGTAGCTGCCCAGCGCGCTGAAAGCGAGAACCGAGAACAACACTACCGCGAGCGCATAAACCGGATGCCCGAGAAAGAGGATGAACTTCTGAATCATCGCCACCTCGACGATGATGAAGCCCGCGCCAAGACACCCGAAGTACAGAAGGTAACTCAGCTTCGCGCCCGCGCCAGTCGTCAGCGCGCGGCCTCGCACCAGGAGAAGCGGACCGATGATGAAAAGCACTACCAGCACACTTGTGATCGCAAGCAGCGCGAACAAAATCGAAGTGCCGAGATTGGTCTTCTGCCACTCGCCCGTCGTGCCTTCGATGACGCTCCAGACGTTAGCTAGTCGAACCGAATTGAAGAAGAACGGATTGTTGTCGCGCGTAGGTTCGATGTTCGTCGGAAAGCTCGCCCACATTTGTTTCAAGTCACGAGTTTCGATCAATCGTGTGAAATCATTCGGAGGCCGGGTGAGCGGCGTGTACAACAATTGGAAGCCGTTCTCTTTCGAGAGCGACTCGATCGTTCGCACTTCATCGTCGGTGAATTCGCTCCGCTTAAAAATGTAAGTCGCGGGCGTGCGATCGTAGCCCGTTCGCGCGTCGCGTATGAGCATTAGATGACGATCGGGATTTGAAATTCCAAGTTCGCTCATCATCTCACGGGATAATGAAATCAATCGCAGGAGCTGGTCGGGCGGCTCGAAGTACCAGCGCGTCATCGTCAGCATCCCGTCGTCCGTGAGATGCGTCGCGTAATCCTTGAACGCTTCTACCGTGTACAGATTGTTCTCGCTCAAAGAGAATGCGCCGGCCGCCGTCGCCGCCCAGGTATCTACCATAGTCGCCTGGATGATGTCGTAGCGGTCGTGAGAGTTTCGAATAAAGCTGCGGCCTTCATCAACCACCAGTCGCACGTTGGGCTGCTGATAGATCGAACCGGAATAGCTCTTGAACGGTTCGGATGACATCACGTCGCGAGCGATGATCGGATTGATCTCGACCGCGGTGATTTGTTCTTGCTCGAACACTCGCGCAGCCATCACGTCGTTGCCACCGCCCGGTCCGATGATCAGCACGTTGGCGCTGGGTTTGAGATGATGAACCAATGCGCTCAGCGCAGTTTTCGCATCCTGATGAATCGAGTTGTTGCTCGCATCTTTGCTGATGCCGGTAGCGGCGTCGGCATCGATTTTGATTTCGACTCCAGTGTCGAATGCGCCCTCGACTGTAATGCGCGAGAACGAATTCCATTTGGAGAACAGCACGCTTGTCTCTTCGAAGCCCTTTGCCTCGCGAATGTCGATGCGATGAGTCTTCACGTTGTACGTCAGTAGCCCGGCGAGTCCAACAGCCAGAAACAAAGAACAAATCGTCGCCACTCGAGTGCCGCTGGTCGAGGTTCCAAAGGAAACGCCGCCAATCGCTGCAATCGCCGAGACCAGCAAAACGATATTGATCGCCCCAATGAAGTTCAGCACCGGGATCAACAGCAGGCAGCCGAGCGCCGCGCCCGCGAGATCAAACAGGTAAAGCTTGCTCATGTCCTTCGCGAGTCGCGTGATCGCGAGCGTCACCGCGCAGCCGGCAAAGAAAAAGGGCAACGCCGATGCGGTATAGATCCTCGCGAGGCGATAGTAATTCTCCGGACCGGTCTCCAAGGTGAGCGGATTGGCCAGGATCACATAGAGTGAAAACAGATTACTGAGTGCGAAGAGCATGGCAGTTACGGCAAGCCACTGGCCGGTGCGTTCGGTCTTCAATCGTCGTTGAATGATGTAGATGAAAACGCCGCTCGCGCCCGAGCCAAACAGCGCGAGCGAGATCGCCATGAAAGCGAAGTGATAATACATCGTAGCCGAGAAAAGGCGCGTGAGCGAAAGCTCGAGCATCAGCACTGAGAGAGTGATGAGGGATATTCCGAAAAAAATTCGTCTTCGATTCATTCAAGGTCTCCGATGAAACGCAAACCTACGCAGATGACGCGGACACGAGGCGCACCAGGCGTTCAGAGTACCGACTTTAGTCGGGTAGTGCTTGTGATAACGACGCCTCTGTTTTGCAAGGCACTGCCCGACTAAAGTCGGTACTCTGAACGCCTCGTGTCCGCGGCTATTTCAGTTCGAGCAGATCCTCGATATCATCGCTTACTTCTTCTGCCCGCTCGTCCCAGGTTGCTTCCTGAACTGAGAGCTGACGGACCAGGCGCTTCTCTTGTGAATCGTTGTTGAGCGCGTCTTCAACCTTCGCGATGAAGTCATCCTTCCCGCGAGAAACGCGCAGTATACCATCCAGCCTTTCGTATTCGTAAATCGGAGTGATCACCACCGGCTTGCCAGTGGCGAGATACTCGCGCACCTTGATCGGACTTCCGTAGCTCACGAATTCATTGTCGGTCACCCAGGGCAGCACGCACACATCAAACGCGGCTGCGTAGTGAGGCATTAATGAATAGGGCTTTGCTCCAAGATAGTGAACATTGCCAAGCCATTCGCATTCGAGCGGCGAAGCTCTCAACCCGATCAACACCCATTGCCACTCGGGGCGTTTGCGACTGACGTGTCGTATCAAATCCTGATCCATGAGCCATGATTCGATTGCACCGAAATAACCCAATCGCGGATGAACGATGCTCTTGATGTCGTCGGGCTCGCTCCATTCGCGCGACGTTGCCGAAGCGAAGTGATCGTAGTCGACTCCCTGTTCGAGCCTTTTTGCTTTCGCCGCGATTTCCGGATGCTCCGCCAAATCATCTTCGAACAGTTTTTGCCCCGAGTAGTAAATCAAATCGGATCGTGCCAGCAGATCGTCGTGCATCTCGGCGATGACCTTCGATGAAGTCGCGTGATCCATCCGGTTCGCCGCGTACTTGTCCGAGACTTGATAGATCAGCGCGCGCTCACCGAGTCGACCGGCAACCTCGCGAGCAGTGGGAATCGCTATCCAAAGAATCGGGTGGCGCATATCGAACGCGACCATCAGGAGTTCAATTTGAAAAGTAAGCAGCCATCGATTGATCGAGCGGGACCAGCGGCTCGAATAGAACGGAAGCAGCAGAGGCGAGACGACCACGATGCCTTCTTCGGTTACGCGAACTGGCCTTGCGTAGCTGCGCAGCTTTCGTTTGATTTTGCTGAAGAGATCGGGGCTTGCGAGCGAAGGCAATCCCATCGAGATCGAATTAACGAAGATGACTCGATTGCCCGCGCGCACCAGCCTGCGCATGATGTGATTCTTCGAATGCTGATGGTGATACCACCAGTCTTCACCACCGAAGCAGATTATGGATTGGTTATGGATCAAGCTTGATCACCTCTGCCGAAACAGCTACATCGCTCATCAATCATCATTACTGCTGAATTACGTCCACGCATCGAGCGCTAACCTTGGTTTGCCATTGGCAATCATCCTGGCGGGCAAGCCTCTGTTCGCGACAGGTTTATTTTAGAAGATCGATTCTTCGGGCTTACTTCTTGTCTCCAGCGCCGCGCCCGTCCTCATCGCGTCAAACACTCGAGAGGCGTTGTGACGCCAGGTGTATCGCTCGACGACGGTCTGTCGCGCGCCTGCGCCTAGATGCTCGCAAAACGATTCATCGCGAGCCAGTCTATCAATTGCTCGCGCAAGCGCATGGCCATCGCCAGGCTCGACAAGTAAACCGTTCTCACCGTCGCGGATCACTTCAGCTATTTGACCGAGCCGGCTTGCAATTACCGGTTTCGCCATTGACATGTATTCAAAAAGCTTCGTAGGCGAGCCGAAGAATTCACTGCCATCGTTAGCCGGAACATGCGGCGACACAAGAACGTCACAAGCGTCCAGATAAGCCGCTATCTCGTCGTGCGGTATTCGTCCGGTGAAGGTTGCATGCACAGCATTACCCTGGATTATAGCTTCGGTTCGCGCGCGCTCGTCTCCGTCTCCAACGAACAGGAAGTGACAGGTTGTGTTCGCCACGACAAGCGACGCGGCTTCTGCAAGAACTGGAGCACCGTGCCACGGACCAAACGTGCCGACGAATCCGACGACAGTTTTTGATTCGATTCCAAGTCTCCGCCGGATATCACGGCCTTCACAGTCAGGATGAAAGCGATCTGCATCTACTCCGTTCGGGTTGATGATTATTTTTTTCGGAGCGAATCCCGCGGCGATCAGATTACGGCGCTGAACTTCTGACACTACAAAAACAACATCGGCGGCGCGAAGGTTAAGCCGCTCAAAGCGCCAGAGAAGCCAAAGCTGACCGATCGGGTCCCATTGCTTACTCACCCAAACCTCAGAGCCGTTGAATTCCAGCGCGAGCGGGAGGCCCGTCAGCATTGAAAGGACAACTCCGCTCCAGTTGAAGCGATTGTATCGTTGATAAATGAAGTCGAAATGACTAGAAGCATCATCGCGAAAAACGGATAACAGCTTCGCTGTGAAGTTGAGATTATTCCACAGCTCGTAGAAGACTCTATTTGCGTCAAAGATTCGAGAAGGCGGAATATTGATGCTTTCATCGGCGAGCTGTGTGCCGTTTGTCACGAATGTCAGTTCGTGTCCGAGCGCTGCCGCGCCGCCAGCGAATCCGGCGACGTGCGTTTGCATTCCGCCTTCGGAAGCGCTTGAAATCGTCGCGCGAACGTAGAGCGCGCGCATCGCTGGACCATCGCGTTCTCGCAGATTCCTCGAAGCGCGCACCACACGGCGAAACATAAGTGCAACGCCGAGCAATTCGGTCAAGAACCACGAGATCGGAATCAGCAGCGCATAACCGATAAGGAACTCGAGTGCCAGCCGCGGCGCCTCAAACAGAATCACAACGCTTCGGGAGCGAGAAATGACTCGCGCGGTCTGGTCGCCGATCGTCACACGACTGGCGCCGCCGAGCACGCCGAACACCATTAACGCGCGGACGCCGCTTTGCTTAGTTAGATCCGATGTGAAGATCGAAAATAAATCAGGCGCGAGCGCCCGGAGGCGTTTGATTCCTTCGAGCTTTGAGGCCCATTTCAGTTCAGCTTTATTGATTACAGTGACGGTTGCCCCATCGAAGCGCTCTCGCGCCCACTGAAGCGCCGCGTTCTTGTCACCGGACAGATCAAGGAGCACTGCATGACGCCGCGCAGATCGAGTCGTGGCTGCGATCGAGTTAGTTGATTCCTCACGACTCAGATTTGTGCTTGAAGAGGCGTGAGGGATCGATCGATTTTCAGAGGAGCCGATATGGCGCGGGTTCACTTGGTTGCCGTTATCAGGAGATTCCATCCGAAATTTCGCGCGAGCCATTGAAGCACGGCATCAGGCAGAAGGACTCCGACTGGTCGCAGGTCGCGTCGCGTAAGCTGATTGACCTGAATGTCACAGTGTTGAAACTCGCTGAACATCCTGCGAGCTTCAGCTCGCGTGTAGGCTTTCACCAGCGGCCGCCCGTCTGTCTCGGAATACTCGACGTGGCGGCTCATTATTTCTGCCGCGCTTCCCCTTAGAAGCTCACCACCGATAATGCCATGCTTAAAGAGAATCGAGCCCCAGTAATAAAGCGAGCGCCGGTTGTAAATCATCACAATCGCCTCACCGCCCGGTTTAAGCACGCGATGAATTTCGCGGACCGCTTCGGTTGTATTCGACGTGTGATGCAACACACCGAATGAATAAACCACATCGAAGCTCGAGTCGGGAAAATTCAAGTGCTCGGCGTCGCCGATTATAAATTCGCCCCGCGCGCCGTACACCTCGAATCGGCGACGCGCGATCTCAATGCTCCGAGGCGTGAGATCGACGCCTGTTACGCGAGCGCCGCCCCGCGCGAATTGAAGCAGATCCGTACCTGTTCCAAAACCAACCTCGAGCAAACTCTTTCCTGCGTAGCGGTCGAAGCCGGCCGCCTGCTTGATCCACGGGGCATCTTCGTAGCGATGTCGCTCAATTGCATCGAAGTATTCGCGACTTCCAAACTCGTACTCGCGCGCAACGTTGGCTCCGCATGGATTCGCACTCCACTGCTCGCAAGCGCGCTCCTTCGCAAGCACTGAGGAGTCAGGACCGAGGACTGAGGACTGAGGACTGAGGATTGTTGGATGTTTTGTACTCATCGTCTTCCTACTAAGCCTGGCCAATCCTCCGCTCACTCAGTCCTCATTGCTCAGTCCTTTCTTGAATTGTCGATAGTAGTGAACGTGTAATACGTAGTCCAGCGCCATCGCAGCGGAGGCCGTCCACGCGGCCCCGGTGATTCCAAAGCGCGGCACGGTTATCAGCAACGCGCCGATCATCAACACCCCTACAATGAGAACGATGTTGCGCAACTCGACGCCGCGACCGTGCGCCGCAAGAAAAATGTTGTAAGGCTGAAACAACCCGACGAACAGGTTCATAGCCGCAAACGGAATCAGCAGCGGCGCTGCTTCAGCGTACTTCGGAAAAACGAACTTCAAAACGATTGGCCCGATCGCTGCAAGCGCGATCGACGAAACGGCGAGCGCTGCGACGTTCCAGCGGATTATTCGGCTTGGCACTCCGTCAAGTCGCGCGAAAGCGCGAAACCTTGTAACGGCAAGCGAGCGGCCGATCATCGCAATCGGATTGCTGAACTTCTGAGCCATCGCGTAGATCCCCAGCGGCGCAGTCTCGGCGAAAAAATATCCGATTGCGAGTTGGTCGGAACGAGATGAAGCCATCCCGCTAATCCTCGCAAGGTACAAATTGAATCCGTACCCGCGAGTCTCTTTGAGCGTTAGCTTGATGTACTCGAATGAACCCCTGAATGCCGGCCTCAATTGAATGATGGCCCATACCGATGAAACGGCGGTCCCCGCCAAATAGGCTCCCAGAGCCGTTCCTGCGGTGAGGCGATGGGCCGACACGAGCAGTACCAATCCTGCGAGATAACCAGCCGACATAACCAGTTGAAACACCGACAAGCGTCGAATTTGATTAAGTCCCTGACAAGTCTGTTCTATTAGCAGCTGAAACGGCTGAAAGAACGACAACACCGCAGTCCCGATGAACAGCCAACGAACATTCTTGGTGAAAAGAATGTCGATCGGTTTCGATGCTGCAACGATGAATGCCGAGAATGCTACGCCAATTAAGATCGTCATCAACACAAGCGCGCCCAGCGCCAGCCGTTCGCTCGCGCGATCGGTCGCCAGCGCGAGTACTCGCGCTCCCGATGATGAGATCCCGAACTCGAAGAACAAGCTGGCTATCACAATTATGCCGAGACAAAAAGTAAAGCGCCCCATCTCAGCCGGTTCCATCCACCGCCCGAGGATGATGCTTGCGAGAAGGCCGATAAACGTCGACGCAGTCTGCGCCGAAAAGAGCATGCCCGCCTGCTTGGTCGTTTCGCCCAGCTTGAAACGGAAGCCGTTCGCGGAAGGTTCGCTGTCAGATGACGGTGATAGAGTTTCAGCAGACAGGTTATTGCTCCTGGCTTGTACGGGTGGCCCTCCGTGGCCACCCCTCCTTCGGCAATCAAATCTGTCGTCCGCAACTAGGAGCGCACACGGAGGTGCGCCCCTACATGTTTAAGAGAGCGCGACTTCTTTAGCGGCCGGCTGATCAGCGATCGCGTTCATCGCCTGCGGGCTGTCGATCCATTGGTCGTACCACAGACTAACGTTAAGCAAGCTCCAAAGGAAAAACGCATAATTCGCCCGCCCTTTTCGATGCGCGGCCAGCAGATTTCTCACGAAATCGTAGTCGAATAAATGGCGGCGGCGCAGTGAGCTGTTAAACAACGCGTCTTCAACGAAGCCTCCCAACCGGTCCAGCATCCACTCATTTATCGGCACGCCGAAGCCTTTCTTTTCACGGTTCAGCACTCGATCAGGTATCACACCCTTAAGCGCTCGCTTGAGAATATGCTTTGTCTTGCCATTGTGATATTTCAAGTGAGATGGAATTGACATCGCGAACTCGACCAGCTTGTGATCCAGATACGGGACTCGCGCCTCGACTGAAGTCGCCATCGTCATCTTATCGACGCGCATCAACAGTAGTTCTGCGAGCCTAAGCTTCAGCTCTTGATAAATCATACGCTGCAATTGATCCGCGTCAGGTTTGATTGCCAACAACCGATCGAGGTCCGCTCGAATCACCGAGTACGAAGAAAAACCACCGTCGGTGCCGGTGCTCGCAGCAAGCCGTTGTCTTGCGTCGCGGGTCAGCAGATGTTGCTTGTTGACTTCATCGAATACAAACGTGCCGCTCCAAAATAACTCTTCGCCTTCTGCGAGACGGCGAAGAAGATCGGGAAGCATCTTGCGCCCTTTTGGCAGGACTCGCGCGCCGCCGAGTTCATAAAATGTGCGGCCCGCCGTTGCGATCCCGCGACGAACTGGCGCGGGCAATCCGGCGAGGTGACGCCAGAGGTGATTATAGAGATCAAGGTAGCTGGCGTAATCGCGATAACCACAAAACAACTCGTCAGAGCCTTCTCCAAGTTGCACCACTGTTGTGCCGGTCTCGCGAGCAAGCTTCGAAACGTAATACAGCGGAACGCAGACCGGGTCGGCAATCGGTTCATCCTGATGAAAAATCAGATCGGGCAGGAAGTCGAGCAGCTCCTGTTGATTGATCATCACCTCGTGATGATCGGTGCCGTACTCGCGAGCGACGAAGCGCGCTTCTTCGATTTCGTTGTAAGCGGGATTGTCGTGAAAACCGATCGTGAATGTGCGAACGGGCTGATCCATCAGCTCCGACATCAGAGCTACGTTTGCGGTCGAATCGACGCCGCCCGACAGGAATACTCCGAAGGGCACATCGCTCATCATTCGCTTGGCGATCGATTCTCGAAGCAGTCGCGGAAGCTCTTCGACAATTTCGCGCTCATCTCTTTCAGTGACAGAAGTCGAGTTCGACACGGCGTCCCAATATCGCGTGACTTCTATATCGCCTTGCGCGTTGCAGATCAGCAGGCAGCCGGCGGGCAGTTTTTGAATGCCCGCGAAAAGAGTTTTCGGCGCGGGAGTCGTCAGGAATGTCAGGTAGTGGTAGAGCGCCTCTTCGTCTATGTCGCGAGAGATTACCGGATGTTGAAGGATGGCTTTTATCTCGGAGGCGAAAATCAGCCGCCCGCCTGCAAGCGCGTAATAAAGCGGCTTTACGCCAATTCGATCTCGGGCGAGCACGATCCGCTTTGCGCCTTCGTCCCACAGTCCGATTGCGAAATCGCCTTCAAGGTCTTGAACGAAATCCAACCCTCGTTCTTCGTAGAGATGAATGATCGTTTCGGTGTCAGTGTGCGAGCGATAGTGATGACCGCGCGCTTCAAGTCCGGGACGCAGCGATTCGTGATTGTAGATTTCTCCGTTGAAGGTAATCCAAACTCGCCCGTCTTCGTTGGGCATGGGATTGCGGCCCGCGGGCGACAGATCTACGATCGCGAGGCGACGATTACCGAGACCGACTCTGCAATCCTCGCTGACGTAGACTCCTGCATCGTCGGGCCCGCGATGAACCATCGTGTCGCGCATTCGGACTACGAGTCCTTCCTCGACGCGCGGCCGGTTCAAGCCGTATTCATAGATTCCGCAGATCCCACACATAAGACAGAAGTCAGCGGCTGGTTCGAGCTACGGATAAGTCAAATTTCACTTTACACGGAGCTTCCGCTGTGAGCTCGAATATGATAGCAGACGACTTTAGTAGCGTCCCGTATGCGGGCGAAACACCACGCGGCTCGATCCTGGTTTCAAGCGACCGATCAGGCGCTACTATCATCATTGATTTCCCGTCGCTAGCGATTGCTCGATTGTCGGAATCGACTTCAATTTCTAACCCGGCGTCGAAGTTGAAAAAGAACTCGAAGAAGTGATTGCCCTTGCCGGTGAAGAAATCTTCAATAGTCCAACGCCCCTCGCGTTTCTCTAACGTAATCACGCGGCGATGAATAATCGGCTCGCGCAGGCGTTGATACGCATGGTGTTCGGCGTCCAGCACATCGCGTTCGTCGTTGCTCTCCCAACGATTCACGCGCGGTCTCACGTTCGAGGCAAACGCGAAAAGCTCACCTTCATGTACCTCGCTGATCTCCTCTCGATCGATTCGGATGGTGTTGTGATACGCGGTGGAGCGAAACCGGTTTCGATCCTTCTCGCTGGCCGAGTAAACAAATGACCCGGGGTCTCGCAGAAAGGTGCGGCCGAAAGCGAAGACTTCGAGCGACAGCGCGTCCGAATGCGCGTGCGACCCACGTCCTCGAGCGCCGTGATCTCCGCAGTCGATGATTGCATAGAGCGGCCCACGCTCTTGTGTGGGTTCCGCGCGCTGAATGAAGATTTGAGCGTTCGGGAAAGCCTTTGAAGACGGCGCCTCCTGGTTTATCGCAAGTTTCTCGAATGTTTCACGTCCTCCTTCGCCGTGCCACCAGATTGCTTCTTCGTCGATGCGATTCGACTGTTTGAATCTGTCGCTTTTCATGAGCACCGCAGCAATCGACATCAGATAAGAATGATCGTCAGCAGGACGCGTCTTGAATTTTATCAACCGCCCATCATCGCAGTCGCCGATCATTGGAGCGGTGCCGTCGGGTTTGAGGTAGTTGCGAACAAACTCGGACATCGCTTCAAGCTTACGCCGGTACTGTTGAGGAATCTTGATGCCTGGCGTCACGCTCATTGAAAAGAACAGCGCGAAGATCTCAAGCACGAAGCGGTGATAACCGATCGCGCCTTCATAGTCCACTCCGTCGGCTAGAACTTGCCGGTCCATCTCGCTAAGCAACCGCCGCGAACTGTAGCTCACCCAGGAGCGCGACTCGCGAAGCTCGGGGAATGCGGCGCCGATTACAAACAAGCCGATCAAATCTGACAGGTAGTGATTGCTCGGAGCGCGGTTTGAGAATTCAAGATTCGCGCGAATGAATCGGCCGTGCGCGATAAGGGTCTTGATGATCATCTCGATAGCCGAGTCGGTGAGGCGGGTCGAGCCACGAAACATCTCGACCGCCGCGATGATGTTGACAGCGCGAATCGCGGCCTCCATCGCTACAGTCCAGTTGATGCCGAAGCGCGGCGGATTCGCGTCACACCACGACGCGAACTGTCCAAGAAACTCTTCCGCAAACTTCTCAGCGCCGGTAAGCGCATAAGCTCGGCCAAGCGTCGTGAAATGGTGAAGCCGGTTGAGCTCCCAGACTACGCGAACATCGGCGGGCTCCTCGAGCACGAGCCGCATTCGAGTGAAGTGCTCGAGCGGCCAGCGAACACCGGAGACGGCGTCGCAATGCCAATCGATCTGGCGGCCGAAGTCGTGAACGCGGCCGAACAAATTAATGCGATGTGCGACGATCTCCTCGCCCTCCCGCCGCGCCTTCTCTATCGAATCGGGAAACAATTCTTTGACGATCTCCACAGTGCGAGCGAGGTCAGTCAATCCCGGCAAGAGGCGCACTCGATCCACTCCGCGAATTCTCGATGCAATATCGGCGACAGATTTTCCGTTTAGCGCTCGAACAAGAGCTTCATCTGAAAGGTAGGTAGAATCCGGTTTGTCAACAACGCGGTGACGAGCTCGCGAGACTCGTCGCCGCGCTCGAATGACCGCCTCTCCGGCGAGCTCCCGCGCAGTCAAGTCTTTGATCTTCTCGCGAATTTTGTTGCGTCTTTTCAAACTCAAGAATTGAAAGAGGTCCGAGTTAACCAGCGAATCAACTCAAAGCTGGCGCTGCAGAACGGACAGAGGACTTGAACCTGCCGGCCTGCACTCCAACAAGAAAAAAGAAAAACAAGTTCACGTCGGAGTAATACCCGCTTGTAAGCGTGAGGCCTGGAATCCAGTACGCTACGATCAATACAACAAAACATGCGGCGGCGGTTCGTTGTTTTGAATTCACTGCGCGCCTGAAGGCTCGCCAACCAGTCAAGAAAAGACAAGCGTTAGCGAACAAGTAAAGCGCCAATCCGAAGAGTCCTAGTTCCGCAGCTATCCAGAGAGGATTCGAATGCGGGCTATCGACCGCGCGCGCCTCCATGATTTCTTCGACTGCTTCATCGGAGAAGTAATGAGTCTGATCAAAGTAATCAGCGTAATTTCCGAGCCCGACTCCAAAGGCCGGATTTGTGAGAGCGATTTCGGCTGCGGCCTGCCAGGTTGCGAATCTACCGAAGGCTGTTCTGGAGTCGGTCAACCGTGTCACGCCCAACATCGGCGCGAGAGAGAATACGACGACGACGACGACAACGAGAATTGCCGGCAGCGCTGAAGCTCGTGTCAAGCGCCTGTCAAGTTGTGCTCGATTGAGGCGGGATGCTCGATTGGGATCGCGAGTAAGCCACTTCAACAGAAGAAAGCAAACGACAAGAGCAATGGCAATTGCGCGAAACAGCGGCAGCAACGCGCCGAATGCGGAACTCGCCAGAGCGGCGATATAAATCAGCCGCGCCGTGCGATCGAACCGCGCTCGAAGCAAACCGGGCGCCGCCAGCAGAAACAAGAAAAGCATCAGGCAGATAATCGAGTACGAAGAGTCGGTCGCAAACGGGCCGTTGATGCGGCGCTCGCCCTCGCGCACCAACTCGGAGCCTTTGTAGTGAAACAGATCGACACCAGTTGCCAACTCGACCGCTCCGATTGCAAACAAAAATAGCGCGAGAACAATGCAGACGAGCAACAAGGCTTTGCCGCTGCGTCGAACATCAAAATAGTTCTTGCCGAGATGAAACGCTGCGAGCGGAAGCCAAAAAGTATCAACTGCGATTCGAGCGGCCGGCGCGAGGTCTTTCGCGACCAGAATCGAGCTGACAAGCGCAAGAATCGACAACGCCGCCCAGGCGAGCTCGAACGTCGATATCGGGAAGTATCGACGCTCAGACGTTATGAGATTAGTGATCCTGGCTCGAGACTGAGAACTCGCTCGGTCCTCTTGCTTGCCGGCTGCCTTCCGAGTCCAACTAGATAACAACATCACAGCGAGCAGAAGGAACATCGCCCGGTCAAAAGTCAGCATCGATCGATCGGTAGGATATCGAACAAAAAACGACGCTACCGGAGTCAGGGCAAACCATGCGAGCAGGAGTCGCTCACTAGAGATCGAAGCGCATACGCAAAACGCCGCGGCCAGAGCGGCGATTGCTACCGCGATAGCGGAGCGATAGCTTCCTGTTGCGGTTTCGAAACCTGCAAGAATGACTGCGCCGGTTAGCAGAACCACCAGCGACGGCAACCGTCGGGAGTCGAGATGGTAAAAAGTAATCTGGCTTCTGTCAGTAGCCACGTGAATGAACCGCTCGTTCGATGAGATTTATGACCTATTGCTAGCGTCGCGAAAATTCTTCGATCGCGTCAACGATGCGCACGGCAGCGTTACCGTCCCACAACTCGGGCATTCGCGGTGAAGCTGCGCCGCGGTCGAGCGCGGCCAGCGCTTCGCGCTTGATATTTTCGGGATTGTTGCCGACAACTCGATTCGTTCCTTCAGTGACGGTGATCGGGCGCTCGGTGTTTTCACGAAGCGTCAAACAAGGGATCCCGAGTGCGGTCGTTTCCTCCTGAATTCCGCCGCTATCAGTAAGCACGAGACGGCTGTTGCTATAAAGCTTCAGGAAATCCAAATAGCCCAGCGGCTCGGTCAGCACAAGAGAAGTTTGTTTTCGAACTCGTTCGCTGAGTTCAAACTGCTGCAGACGTTCTCGGGTGCGAGGATGCACGGGAAACACGATCGGCAAACGCGCGCCGATTGATTCGAGCGCATTCAGTATTCCGGACAACGTTGCCTTATCGTCGACATTCGAGGGCCGATGCAACGTCATCGCGCAGAACTGTCCAGGCTCGAGCTTGAGCCGCTCGAGAATCTTCGAGCCGCGCGCGCGATCCAGGCTTCTGAACAAAGTGTCGATCATTACGTTGCCGACGAAGCGGATCTTCCCGGGCTCGATGCCTTCGCGAATGAGATTCTCGTTGGCATCGCGCGACGGGGTCAGCAACAGATTTGCAAGTGCGTCAGTGACCAGTCTGTTTATTTCTTCGGGCATCGTGCGATCGCGGCTTCTGAGCCCGGCTTCGACGTGAGCGACCGGTACGAGCATCCTGGCCGCAACGATAGCCGCCGCCATTGTGGAGTTTACGTCACCAACCACGACAACCCAATCGGCGGGATGAGCAAGCAAGACCTGCTCGAACGCCAGCATGACGCGCGCGATCTGTTCCGAATGCGTGCCCGAGCCTACTTCAAGGTTGATATCCGGCCGCGGGATTTGCAGGTCGGCGAAAAACGCGTCGCTCATCGACTCGTCATAATGCTGACCGGTGTGAACCAGAAGAGGCTCGATTCGATCGGAGCGGCGGCGCATTTCATCGATCACCGGCGCGATCTTCATGAAGTTTGGCCGGGCGCCGACGACGTTGATTACTCGAAGCATCGCGTTAGTAGGGCAAGTCTACCGTTGGCTGCGTGTCGAGCACAAGCTTCGTACCTTTTCCAACGTTCGAGCCGCGTTGACGGCGGATCGCTTCGACAATAGAATCTCCTCACTGACACACATCTCGCTTCGAGTAGGAAATTCAGGGAGGCTCAGGATGAAGAAAGTTCGCTTGGTTTTGTTGATGTCCGCCTGCTGTGTTGTCGCGGGCTATGTTGGGTCGAGGGGCGTTACCGGTAACAGCAAAGAAATGACCTACTGCCGGGACATCGCGCCGATCTTCTATAAGAATTGTATCGGGTGTCATCGCCCCGGCGAAATCGCGCCGATGTCGCTGATCAGCTACAAAGAAGTTCGCCCGTGGGCGAAGTCGATTCGCGAGAAGGTCACCACGCGTGAGATGCCGCCGTGGCACCTCGACTCGCACTACGGCAAATGGGAGAACGATCGAAGGCTGAGCCAAAAAGAACTCGATGCAATAGTCTTGTGGATAGACGGCGGAGCCAAAGAAGGCGATCCGAAAGATCTGCCGCCGCCGCCAAAGCTTGCAAGCGGATGGCAAATCGGCGAACCCGACCTGGTGTTGCAGATGCCAACTGAATTCACCGTGCCGGCCGAAGGCTCGGTTCCTTATCAGTACTTTTCCGTGCCCACGAATTTCAAAGAAGACCGGTACATTCAGGCGCTCGAAGCACGAGCAGGAAATCTTTCAGTAGTTCACCACATAGTGATGTACGTTCGCGATCCGCGAGAGGCGCGACAACGAGGGCAGGCGCAGAAGTTCAACATCGGCGACGGAATACTGGGCGCGCTCTCGCCGGGTCAAACTCCATTTGTAGCGAAGCCGGGTGAAGCTAAGCTGATCAAAGCGGGGTCGCAATTGATTTTTCAGATGCATTACACACCCAACGGCAAGGAAGCGAAGGACCGCTCGATGGTGGGGTTGATCTTTGCCAGGGCGCCGGTCAACAAGATCGTCACCACGAAAGCGGCGTTCGACATCAAGTTCAGGATTCCGCCCGGTGTTCCAAATTACGAAGTGAAATCTGTCTACGAATTCGAGCAGGACTCGCACATCATTAGCTTCATGCCGCATATGCACCTTCGCGGAAAAGACATCACCTACCGAGCTATTTATCCGGACGGGAGATCGGAGATATTGCTGTCGGTTCCTCGATACAACTTCAACTGGCAGGTTTACTATTATCCGGTCACGCCGCTGGCTGCGCCTAAAGGCACTCGTATCGAAGCCGTCGCGCACTACGACAACTCGGCGAAGAATCCGCGGAATCCTGATCCGACGAAGGAGGTCAGGTTCGGCGAGCAGACGTGGGATGAAATGATGAATGCGTTTTTCGATTTCACGGTGGATGCTCAGGACGTTGTGCAGCACGCGACGGGATCGAAGTAGAGGCGCTTTGAGCGGTAACGCGAATCGAAGAAGAAAGGGCTGCCTGAACCGGGGCAGCCCTTTTGAACAAGCGAAACGAAACCGCGTGTCATTTTACGTCGAACGAACCGGTCAAAAGGTCTTTACCCCATTGGATCTTGACCCAGCCTTTACCCTTGCCTTCAGCGAGGGAAATCGTAACTTGATCAACAGAAGCCGGCGCCGCTTGGAGCTTAAGCGGAATCTCAGCAATGAAACCTTCGGTCATCGGAGGCTCGCCCCACAATCGTCGGCCGTTTGAACCCTCGAGCTTCGGGTGGAAAGCGAGCGTCCACGTATTCTCGCCCGTTCTTCTAACCCACAGCGTATACGTGCCTGCCTTTACAATCTGGCCTCCGATGCTGAGGTCGGCCGCAGTCTCAATGCGAGTCGCTTCGTTCATTCCGAGGCGCCAAACAGCACCGGCAGGAAGCTCTGAAACACTGTGGCTTCCCAAGTGTGGCCTTCCATAGTCAATCGATATCTTCTTTCCCTTGATCGTGACGTCTGCCGTTCCGCGATTGCCCTGTGCAAGCGCCGATGCTGCCAAACACAGTATCGCTGCTGAAAGAAGCATTCTTCTGAAAACCATTTTTTGCATGTCCTCCAAGTCTAAAATCATTTGGGCTCACAAACGGAGATATTATCGGCCTCTCGGTTCGTGAGCAAGTCCATAGCTGTTTGCCCTCACGAGTGAAAAATCAGCGCCTCCAGAAAGAACATTGTTGACAAAGAGAATTGGGGATTCATAATGGCAGCGACTTTACATACCAGATCGTCTACTGCCCCTGCCTTTAGAAATTTGATCGACCGACTTGAATTCGTTCGAGGTTTGGCCTTGAGCACCTATTCTCAAATGCCTGAGCTGGATCTTCGAAGCGCGCTTTCCGAATCGCCGACGGATCGGATGAGCACGTACTTTCTTGATCTCGACGGAGTATTGCGCCGTATCGAGTCGGCAACGATTTACTATCAGGTCTTTGCGGTGGATCGCACATCCGATCTAGAAACAATCAGGGGCGCATTTGAATCCATTGCAAGTCTCCTCTACCGCTCGTATGAAATCGGAAAGACACTGCCTCCTGAAATCAATGCGAGAATTGAACGCGCATTCCTCAAAGCTTCAAAAGCATTCGCGGTTCTTGCGAGCTTTCCCAAGAGAAAAGAGTACGATCTTGCTTTGCTCTCAATCTCGGAAACTCCAGTAGCACGGCTCGATCAGCAGCCGAACAGACCTGCGCACGATTCAAATAAGAAGTCGCCCGGTTCGGCCGCCAGTGATCGGTCTGCAGCGATGCCGAAAGATAACGCCATCGCTATCAATCGAAGCATTCCACAAGGAGTCGCATTTCGAGAGTCCGCTGAAGCCGTACCGACTCAGAATCGACGCAGATGCGAGCGCTTCAAACTCTCGATTCCCGCACGCGTCACGGGCTACGACCACAACAATGTGAAGTGGAATGAGATGACCGAGACGATCGATGTCAGTCGCACCGGTGTTCGGCTTAAACTTAGACGAAGGGTCAAGCAAGGTATGGTTCTGTTTGCGACGCTTCCTCTGCCATCCAAACTGCGCGCTCACGGTTTCGCGGAGCAGAGCTATAACGTCTATATTTTGGTTCGAAGGGTCGAGCCGCCAAAACACGGTGTCCGAGCGATCGGCGCTGAGTTTCTGGGTGAGCGTCCGCCGAATGGCTTTTTGGAAAAACCCTGGGGCACATTTCGCGTGAAACGTTGGTCGGGCAACGAACGACGACGGCCTCAACGCGAACGGGTATCCGAGATCGTCAAGGTCGATTACCTGGACGAGAATATGCAGTCCATCGGACGCGAAGAGACAAAGACTGAAGACATCAGCCGCGGAGGTCTTCGGCTCATAACAAAGGCAGCTCCGTCGGAATTCGATTTAGTGTTAGTGAGTTGTCCGAGACTCAAGTTTGAAGCTCTTGCGGCCCTTCGAAACCGCTACCGTGGAAAGGACGGTTTTGAAAGATTGTGTTTCCAACTCATCGAGAAGCAGTTTCCATTGGAGCTCCCTTCCAACCGGGCCATCAGTTGAGCGTCGATCATTAAGTTCCTTCAAGATTGCCCGCTATTCCAACGCCCGAGCCTTAACAAACACCGAGCGATCAGTAGGCTCTGGATATTTAGTTGACAGCGCCACGAGAACTAAGTATACATGGCACAAATTAGGCTGGGGAATCGGGCATCAAATTCAGCTAGCAGAGTACTAAACTTAAGGGGATACGTACCGAACTTCTACTTTCAATTTGCACGGGCATCGGGCATATGAGTTGCAGCGCCGGTCTTGAGCGGACTAGCAGGAATTCAATAATCTACCGACTTTAAGGTAACAGCCGATACTTGAACGAATGGCTAATCGCGCAGCATGCATCGTGTCTGTTACGAGTCAACGATCCGATCTGCTCTATGTCGAGTGGTGCCGACCCGAGGGAACAATGCGAGCAGTTAGACGCGGATTTTTCGGAGCAGTCGTGGCATTGTCGGTGGCGACTCTGGCAGCGCCGACTGAGCGCGTGAGTTCCTCGCATTCTTCTTCAACATCCGCAGTTTCAATTACGTCGCAAAGTGATATCTCTCATAATTCAGGCACTCCCGTAGGAGAACGTGAACCTCAAGTCGGCGAGAGCCCACAAAACGTAAGGACGACGATCTCAGCAGAGACATTAAAGGCGTTAGGGATAACGCGATCGAAGAATCCGACCGAATCAAGTGCAAAGATAGGGGAGATGTTGAAGAAGAAGCACAGCGGTTCGGGGAGCGGGGACGTGAGTGCGCAGTCGGGCAATCCGCTGGTATTGGATGCGCGAAGCGCGTTGTCGGACGCGTTGATCATCGCGTTGGGAGGACGAGACAATCAGTTTTCAGAAGTAGCATTGATAGCTGATTGGGACGGACGCGAGGATTGCACGGTAGACCGAGAGCAGAAGGTAGATGATTTTTCATTTGCCGAATCGGAGCCGGATGTAGAGCTGACGCACACGGCGATAAGCGAGCACACGGTAGCCAACGGGTTCAACCAGAACGTGTATTACTATGGAGACTCGGTGGGGAACCTGTGGGTAGGAGTGGACACCAATCCCGGGCAGCCGGGCGGAACGGGAGTCGGCGGAGGGCCGACGGGATTTGGGCCGCAGGTAGATCTGATAAGCCAGATCAACATAGTGGCGTTGGTGAACACGGGAGCGGTCGGAACAGGGATAGGCGGACCGCCACCTGTTGGAGTGGTGACGCTGATCAGCCCGGGTGGAACGCCCGTGGGGGGCAGCGCAACGTCGGGAGACTGTTTGGATGACCAGGTGGACGTAACCGGTATAGCAGTGCAGCCGGTGGCGGACCTTGGAGATTTCGGTCCGGCGTTCTGCGGAGTGATCGGCGAAGTGGTGTATGTGTCGGTGCTAGACACCGAGGGATGCACGAAGAACGCAGCGAACCAACCGTTGAGGACGCGAATATTCGCGTTTGGGTTCACGGATGGACCGAATGGAATAGGTGGAGCAGGCGTAACATCGGTAGGAGCGATCCAGATACTGAAGAGCAAGTTTTCAGACATCGCTGGAGTGGCGGTGGATGACGACGGAAGCCTGTACTACGTACTGGATGATTTGATTCAGTTGTCGGGCGCGGCAGTATTCAAGGCGACCGAGCTGTGCCGGACGGTGGTGGGATGCCCCTCACCGCGAATCAACCGGGTGATCACGGCGATCCCGGACCCGCCGACCTTGAACAGCTGGGTAGGCTCGACGGCCAATCCGGTAGTAACAGCGAACGGGATACGGAACACGAACTACGGACGAGGGTCGTCGACGTTGTATGGAGACATCATCGCGATCGCCAGCGGGCCGTGCAACGTGTTGTACGCGGCGGTATCGGCGTCGTTCGTGGCAGGAGACGTAAGTTTCACGCAGTTGACGGAAGGGTTGTTCCCGGCGCCGAGCGCATTCGGGGCAGCGGGAACGCCGTCGATGGTGATCAGCTTTGCGGACTGTTCGGGAGCGTTTGACGCGTGCTCAGGGAATGCGTTGATTCCGATAACACCGCCCGATCCAAACGTGGGTAACGTATTGCCGGTGGCGGACGGGTTTGCTGATGTGGCAAACGCGAGCATAACGACGGCATTACCAGGAGTGAACGTATTTCGAGTATTCGTGCAGGGGAACGGGCCGGCGATAGCGGCAACCAACCCTGTGGTAGGACTGGCAGCGACGGCGACGCCGCTGAAAGTAGACATGCAGATAGACTACACGCCGGCGCACTCAGGGATAACGGTGAGCGGCGAAGGCACGGTGTTCGTGATCAGCGGGGGAGCGCCGGCTGGAGTCGGGAAGAGCCCGTCGCCGATGGTTGGAGAGATTTTGTGTTTTCCGGATCTCTGTCCGGCGGATCGACGAGCGGACTTCGTGGATCTGCGAGGGGATCAGGTGCCCAACCCGCCGGCAAGCGGAGGGAACGTAGGAGACGGAGACAGCGATCGATTCGATCACATCTTCTACCAGGCGCCGTTGGATCAGAACTCGCTGACGGTAGCTGGATTGACGGGACTGGCGCGAGGGTTCCTGAGATACACGAACCGGTTGGCGCCCAATCCGATCAGCCCCGGGGTAACAGTGGGACTGATAGGCGGGCAGACCGTGTTAGGTGATCCGAATTCAGGATTCGCGACAGCGGGCCCGATCTTCTTCGAGTGGCTTGATCCGGGTCATCAGGTAGCAGGTGGCGACGATCAGAACACGCCGTTCCGAGGAGACGATGATAACGGAGCGGGCTGTCCGGCTGGGGGGATACCGGCAGTGCCGAACTCGTCGGCAGCCGGGACGCTGCTCAACGGAGGATTCGAGTTCACGTTTGGCGGGCCAGTCACGTGTTGCGTCTGGAACGCATTCTTCTGGAACTCGCCCGGCAACATCACGTTTGGGGCAGGAGACACGTCGCCGTTCGTGAACGTGCCGGCATTCCGCACGGGGCTACCGAAGATAGCGCCGGCGTGGGCGAAGCTGGACACGGATTCGCGTACGGAGAACCTGTGCACATTCCCGGTGATGGCGCTGGGATTCGTGAACGTGAACGCATTCAAGATTCGATGGATCAACGTGCCTGAGGAAGGGATGGAAGCGTGCACGGTGAACGCCTCGAACACGTTCTCGGTGACGCTGTATGACGACGGCACGGGAATAGATGAGAACGCGAATCAGCCGTTGAACCCGGCCAACCCGATCGGCAACAACTCGGTGCCGTTCGATCTGCTGGAAGGGCCGACGGATCTGATGTTTACGACGGTATCGCTGTCAGGCGGAGG
>Ga0070711_100000031_pt1 | contig 100629 bp, 96 predicted proteins | sample LARL53metaG_FD_65452 | JGI IMG/M metagenome (GOLD analysis project Ga0070711, IMG submission 65452) | Corn, switchgrass and miscanthus rhizosphere microbial communities from Kellogg Biological Station, Michigan, USA - LAR L5-3 metaG | ecosystem: Host-associated > Plants > Roots > Rhizosphere ... | reverse complement strand
ACCACCGATCATCGACCACCGATCATCGACCACCGATCATCGACCACCGATCATCGACCACCGATCATCGACCACCGATCATCGGCCACCGATCACCGACCACCGATCATCGATCACCGGCCACCGATCACCGACCACCGATCATCGATCACCGGCCACCGATTAGGCTCGCCATGCCAACAAGTCGCTGTAGCCGCTCTCGCCCGTCTTTACAAAACCTAGTCGTTCGAAAAGACCGTGCGACCGATTGAAGCTCTCGACGTAGATGCACAAAGGAAGGCCCATGCTCTTTGCTTCATACATTAGTTCTTTGAGAATCTGTGTCCCGAGGCCGGCGCTTCGATAGTCCGGAAGAATTGTAATGTCGATGATACGTATCTCTGTACCGATGTTGGCGATGTAAAGACGACCGATCTCCGTTACATCAAGAAGGATGATCAGATATTCGCCGCCGGGATATTGCTGACTATAGTGAAGCTGCTGCGCGATGAACTGCATTCGAACAAACGTATCGCGCTGTTGCGAATCCCAATTGGTCAGCGCGATCTCTTCGGCACGAGTGCTTCCATATACGCCGAGCAGAAAGGCTTCGTCTTCCTTCATAACCGGGCGAAAGCTCACAACGCGCGAACCATCCAGTTTGATTTCCTTTGATCCGATATCCATCCAAAGTTCCGGGTTCCGAGTTCCGAGCTCCGAGTTTCGGGTTCCGAAACCAGAAACCCGAAACGCGAAACCCGAAACCAAGTCCTCATTCCACAAATCGATTGAAGACCGCCTCGTAGTGCAAGCCTTCCTTGTCTCTTGCAACTGGAACAAGAAACAGTTCGAGTTGTCCGAGCTTTTCATGATTGAGCCTGAACAAGCCCTGTTGAATCGGCGCATCGAGAGGCGCCAGAAACTCGAGCGAGAATTGCACTTGTCGAGGAGTGGAATTCAGGTCCGTTACGCTGAGCAGCTTCAGCGCCGCGATCTGCGATCGACCATAGTGCATTTCAAAATTGCTGTTGACGTGCTCCGAAAATTGTTCAAGCGTAAAGGGTTCAGTCATGTGTTTATCTCCACACCAAAATCAGGATTGCCACTGCATCTTCAAATGAGCGCCGGTGTCGTCGATCGTTTTGAATCCGAGCCGCTCGTATAGCCGCGCCGCACGATTCGTTTTCTCCACGTGAAGCGTCACCGGCACATTCTTTTCTCTCGCCTCGACAAATAATCCTCGAATCAGACGGGCTCCAATGCCGCCGCCGCGATGCTCGGGCAGAAGTGATATGTCCGCGAGTCGAATCTCGCGCGGCAATCTGATCACGATGAGCTGTCCAATCGATTGACCTTCGAGCGTAATGACGCGGTAATCAACTTCAAAAGCCTGCGCCTGATAGTGCCGCTGCTGTCCTCGGAACTGCAATCGAAGAAACATATCAGCCTGCGCTGAGTCCCATCCGAATGCGGCGATTTCTTCCCTGCGCGTGCTCGAGTAAAGCTCAAAGAGAAACGGCTCGTCGTCCGGTTGAACCGGCCTCAAAGCAATCCGAGCGGTTTCCGGTTGTATGACTTCTGTGATCAAGAGCCTCTATAGTGATTAAAGAAGGGAAGATACTACTTAGGCTGAGATGGTTGAGCAAGCCGGAGCAGGGAGCGAAGGGCAAAGGGCGAAGAGCGAAGGGCAGGGAGCGAAGGGCAAAGAGCGAAGGGCGAAGAGCGAAGGGCAGGGAGCGAAGGGCAAAGAGCGAAGGGCCAAGAGCGAAGGGCAGAGAGAAGAAAGCGAACGGCGGCCCAGTTTTGCTCTTCGCTCTTTGCCCTTCGCTCTTTGCTCCCCTGCTCTTTCACACGGGTCGCTTGAAGCCTCGTTCGATATCACGCAGTCCCATTCGCATCAGGATGGGGCGGCCGTGCGGACACGTCATCGGATTCTGCGTCTTCATCAATTCATCGATCAGCCACTGCATCTTCTCAGACGTGAGCGGCATGTTTATTTTTATCGCCGCCTTGCACGCAAGCTCCGCCGCTATTTCGTCGCGAATGCGCTCGATGGTGAAGCTTCTTCGCTCGCGTTCGATAACAGCGAGCAGCTCACGCACGACGGCAAGCACGTCGCTCGAGCTAAGTCCGGCGGGAGCGGTCTTGATCGCGATGGTGCGGCCGGATAACTGCATCGTTTCGATGCCGATGTTTTCAAGCTCCGCTTGAACGATTGAAAACGCTTCAACTTCGGCGGGAGTCAAGTCAAGCGTGGCCGGTATCAGAAGCGGTTGCAATCCGGACGAGCGAGCGAGCCGCGCGTCGCGAAACTGTTCGAAGAGAACTCGTTCGTGCGCGACGTGCTGATCCACCAGCAGTAGTCCTTCTTCGTCGGTCGCGACTATGTAACTATCGCGAATCTGCCCGAGCGGCTTTATGCCGTGCCCAAATCCCGGCAACGTATTCGGTTCCACTGAACTCGTTTGGCTCACCAACTCGACCGTGGCCGGGGACTCGACTCTACATTCCTGCTTGGGCTGCTCGCTCACTTCAACCCGAACTCGATCGGTCGATTTCTCTTGATTACGCTCGATCGCAGGAGACTTCGCTTCAGCGAACTTTGTATCGTGTCTGACTGTGTCGTCACGCGAGCCGCCGGTGGGCATCGAGTTCATCGTTGAAACGATTAACTGTGATCGAGCAGTAGAAGAAACCCCGGGCTGCAGCCGTTCTCCCCTCTGCTCCTCCGCTCCCCAGCCCCTCTGCCCCTCGACTCCCCAACTCCCCGGCTCCTCGATCGGCTCCCGGTTCGCTCGCGCCACTCCGGGCACTTGTGTAATGGGATGAGTTGACCGCAGCGCGCTCGAAACCGAATCGCGAACGAACGTCAGCACCGCGCCTTCGTGCAGGAAGCGCACTTCTGTTTTTGCCGGATGCACGTTCACGTCAACTTCCGAGTGTGGCGCTTCAATGAACAAAACCGCGGCCGGATAGTAGCCCGAAGGCATCATCGACCGATAAGCTTCAGTCAGCGCGCGTCCGATCAATTGATCGCGCACGAACCTTCGATTTATGAAAAGGTATTGAGCATCGCGCGAGGAGCGCTGCTCCTGCGGGTTCGAAGCGAAGCCGCTCACTCGAAGCCCGTTTGCCTCAGAGTCAACTTCCACCAGCTTCTCCAACAGCGCCGCGCCGAGCACTTGATAGGCGCGCTCCTTCAACGAGTTCGCCGGAGTCACGCGAATAACGTCGCGGCCGTTGTTCACAAGCAGAAGCGCGAGCTGCGGATTTGCGAGCGCGTAGTGTTGAACGAGGTTCGCGATGTGGAAGCTCTCGGTCGCATCGCTCTTTAGAAATTTACGTCGCGCGGGGATGTTGAAAAACAGGTCGCGCACCTCGACTTCGGAGCCGCCCGGCCACGCGATATCGCGAACGGCAATCAGCTTGCCGCCGTTGAATTCAACTTCAGTGCCTTCGTTGTCGTGCGCTGTCTTCGTTCGCAGAAACAATCGAGAGACGGCCGCGATTGAAGGAAGCGCTTCGCCTCGAAACCCAAGAGTGTTGATGGCTTCCAGATCGTCCGCCGATCGCAACTTTGAAGTAGCGTGCCGTTCGAAAGCGATGATCGCATCATCGCGAGTCATGCCTTCGCCATCATCGACTACCCGGATCAATCGCTTTCCGCCATCTTCGATTTCGATATTGATCGACCGAGCACTGGCATCGAGCGCGTTCTCGAGCAGCTCCTTCACCACGGAAGCCGGTCTCTCGACGACTTCTCCAGCTGCGATTTTGTTTGCGAGCGAATCGGGGAGTACTTTGATCTTGGACATCGGCGCAGGAATATTATCCTATGCGCAAACGAATGACTATGGCGCAGGAGCAATTCTAGTCTAGTGCCATAGTTTAGCCACCAGCAGGCAGCAGCGAAAAGCCTCGTCACTCACGTCAGATCGCGGCCTGATGATTAGAGCTTCCGCCTTCAGCGGGTTCTCAATCACTTGTTCATATCAAAGCTCGGCCGGCAGTAATGTGCGATCTAGCGCGATCCGGCTAAGTGGGTGAGCCATTGCGATTTCATACTCTGAGGAGTACTCATAGATTATGCCCGCCAACTCAAGGTAAGTAACAGGGTCTTCCTCTACGCGGAATAGAGGTCCCCCACTCCATTCGCCAAGGTCAGCGTGCTCGAGTATTCGGGCGGCAGCAGTAGACTCCGATTCGCCGATGTTGAGCATTGTCTTGGCACTTCCAAAATGCGAAGATACCCTTAAGTTTCCGCATACTCAGCTTGGGAGACACAACTCGTGCACGACGAACTGATGATCGTTGAAGAGGCAACTGCCGCTACGAATGACCTCCAAGAGCTCGAGCGATTGTATTCGTTCCGGCGGTCCATCGAGGTGAGGAAGTTCCTCGATGAGCAGGCCTTCCTGGTTCCTCTTCTGGATGCAGCCCATGACGCAGCCATACGTTACTTCGCACCTGTGTCTCTCGCTCTTGAAGTGATTGCTGATCCCGATAGTACGAACGACCAACAGTTGGTGCTGTTCGTCGTTCTTCAGAGTACTCCCGCCGAGGCCTTTGCAAAGTTGCAACTATTCGATGACGAGTGGTGGCTCGACGCTATCGACGAAGCCAAAGGACATCTCTGCATCAGTCTGGAGTTCCTGTGAGATTTGATTGGTCTGACTACTTGAAACTTGCGAACGAGCTTGCGCCGCGCCCCATACACTCGGGGGCACAAGAAGCAAAACTTCGTTGCGCGATCAGCCGTGCGTACTATGCCAACTATTGCAAAGCGCGAAATCACCTTCGGGATCAGGAAGGCCAAGTAATTCCGGCTCACGATGCGCACAGACACGTGATAGATATACTTCTCAACAGCGCTGAGAGAAAGCGCAAGGATCTCGGTAAGGACCTCAATAGGCTCAGGGTCGATCGAATCAAAGCAGACTACTATGACGAGTTCAACGGAGTGGCTTCCCAAACCGAAGTAGCACTCTTGCTGGCCGAAAGGGTTTCTTCAAACCTCGACAGCCTTTGACGTTCTCAGCGACCATGATAAGACACGTAGTGTTCTTCAAGTTCAAACCGGAAGCCGATGCAAGCAAACGCAAATCGGTGCTCGAAGAGCTTCGTGCGTTGCCCGATAAGATCGACGTCATCCGCTCTTTCGAAGTAGGCGAGGACGTTCTTCAATCAGCTCGCTCGTGGGACGCCGTGATTGTCGCGACCTACGATGATCTGCAAGCGCTCGAGACTTACAGCAAGCACGACGATCACGTCGAAGTCGCGATGAAGCTTCGAGAGATTTCGGATGCGGTCGGTTCGGTTGATTACGAGTTTTGACCTACGATGTAGACGTGTGATCGTGAATGATCTTCCAGCCGTCGCTGAATTTTCGAAACGTGAGCGTGAACAAGCCGCCGGCTTCGTCCCTCGACATCTTCAAATGAAATCGCCCGCGGACGAATGCTGCGCCCGGCCCGAGCAGTTCGATCTTCAAATCGGAAAAATCCAAACGGCCCATCTCGTGCCCCTCGCCTTGATATCGATTGCGATACCGCTCGAGCGTAGTCTCCCAACCCGAAACCACTGTGCCCCCTGAATAAAAAGTCAGCTCGGGTGAATGCCAGTAGCCTTGCATGAAGCCTTCGAGATCGCGGCGGTTCCAAGCCTCGACCTGGCGATCCAACACTCGACGGATCTCTTGTGCTTCACGTGGTTCGGGAGGAGTTTTTTGTAGTGCGCGGGCCGGAACCACAGACATCACAAACAAACCAATCACACTCGTCAGTGCAATTTTGTTCAGTGCCTTTTCTCTCAACATCACAGGTCTCCTGCGTTCATTTTCTGGATCGATTCCATGAAGGCGGAAGGTTGATCGATACTTCGATGTCGGCGAACTCGACTGGTTCGACCGCGCCTCGTTGTTTGACCCAATCAGCCATTCTTCGAATGCCTTCTTGCAAGGCAACGGGCGGCGGCGGGTCGAACATTCTTGCGATTTTTTCATGAGAAGCAAACGCGTGAACTACTTCCTTCCTGGGCGGAAGATGGTCTACTCGAGGCTCGACTTCAAAGGCGCGCGCGACTTCGCTAGCCAGTTCCATCACCGTGCAGGGCCGGTCGGCGCCAATATTGAAGACCTCTCCGTATGCACCTTCAACCAACGGCGAGCGAGCTATGATTGGAGCGACGTCGTCGACGTAAGAAAACGCGCGGGTCTGCAGGCCGTCTCCAAAAACAGTCATCGGCTTGTTTCCAAGAACCTGGTTCATGAAAATGCCCACCACGTTTCTATACTTATCGGAAATGTTTTGGCACTCACCGTATACGTTGTGCGGCCTGAAAATTATGTAAGGCAGCCCGAACAATCTATTGGCCGATGCGAGATCCAACTCAACCGCGTACTTCGCAATGCCGTATGGGTCTTCAGGCTTCGGCGTGACTTCTTCAGTGATCGGCGGTTCGCATTCACCGTAAACCGCGATCGACGAAGTGAAGACGAAACACTTCACCCGGCGAAGCACAGCCGGGTTGATGAGGTTCACAGATCCGATCAGGTTGTTGTTGTAGTTGAAGCGGCGAATGAAATGGCTCAATCCTTCCGCAGCGTAAGCAGCAAGGTGATAAACGTAGTCGAAGTCGCCTTCGGCCCAAAGACCGTCGATGAAGTCGTGATTTACAATGCTCCCTTTGCGAAAATCCACCTCAGCGGGAACATTATCGATGAATCCTCCCGAGAGATCGTCTACGCCGACGACTTCAAACCCCATGTTCAGGCAATGTCTCGCCACGTGCGATCCGATGAAGCCGGCGACGCCTGTGATTAGCGCTCTTGTCATTGTTGATTAAGTTCGAACAATCGCAGCTGTGAACGCGAATTGTCGGCCTCAAATCGCAAAGGTACAATCCTCGCTCCGATGGATATTCTGCCCGACTCGACGGCGACCGCGTGCGAGCTGTGCGGCTCGACTACAGTTCGCGAACTGTATACCGCTCGTGACCGGCTGCGCAATACGGACACTTTATTCCGCGTGACTGAGTGCAGCGGTTGTGGTGTATTGCGCACGCTTCCGGAAATGAGCGAAGCGGAACTGGCGAACTACTATCCCAGGGATTACTGGGGCGATGAAGCTGAGCCGTCTCAGCGCTGGATTGAATCGTCGCAATCAGAGAAGACTCAATTCCTGAAACGCTGCGGCCTGACAACCGGGCGCATTCTTGACGTCGGGTGCGGGTCCGGATTCTTCCTCCGCGCACTCGACGCGGAGAAGTGGGAACGTTACGGAGTGGAGATAGGCGAAGCCGCTTCGAAGTCAGCAGAGCTCGCAATCGGAAGCGGTCGCGTGTTTACCGGAACGCTCGATCAGGCTAAGTGGCCTGACTCAAATTTCGACGTCGTCACTTTGTGGTCCGCGCTCGAACACACAAACCAACCTCGCGCGAATCTGAGAGAAGCAAGGCGCATAACGAAGCTCGGAGGCTCGGTGATCGTTCAACTCCCAAATGCCGCCAGCTATCAGGCGCGAATGTTCGGAGGCAACTGGTTCGCGCTCGACGTGCCTCGACACCGATATCACTTCACACTTCCGTTGCTCACGCGGCTGTTGCCTGAGAGCGGCTTCGAAGTTTACAAGGTCACGTTCCGTTCGAAGGCCCACAACTCACACGCTCTGAGACAGAGCCTCAAAACGAAACTGATTGGCGACGATAGGAGAGTGGTTGGAAAGGCGCTGTTTTGCCTCTTGATTCCGTTCATCAAGCCGTTCGATTGGATAATGACTATGCTGAGTGAGGGCGCAACCTTGACTGTGGCCGCGCGCGCTGTGTGATCAACGAGCGCTATCGGCGTGCGCGAATAGCCTCGAGTTCTGAATACTCATCATACGCGAACAAGTCAGCTCGCTTTTCAAGCAGCCCAAAAATGTTGGAAAGCTCACGATCGCTTCGCTTCGAAGCGTGTTTCTCCTCGAGGCGACGCTGTCGAATTTCCGGTAGTTTCTTCAATGCCGATGCGAGCGACAGAATAAAGTCGGCTCGCAATCTGAACACGGCAGTGAGCGCCAGAATGACAACCCACATTACATTCGAAGTGAACATCACCGGATCGTGAAGATTGATCCAATGAAAGATCAAACGGTTTCGCTGCTGCATCTGTCTCATTCGTCTGCGGCCGACCTTGCGCATCGTCGATGAGACTCGGTGGCGAACGATCGAGCGCGGCTCGTAACGAATCGAAAGCCCGCGCTTCCAGGCTCGATAACTGATGTCCACATCTTCCCAGTAGATCGGAGCCAACAGGCGGTCGAATCTTCCAATCTCGAGAAACTTCCGCCGGTCGAACATCGCCGACCCCCCGCTCGCGAAGATCGAATAAAGCGCGAGGCTTTTGGCACGAGGTTCTTCCAGGCAAACGTAGCTTCGATGAACGCGAATGAATCCGCGCGAAAAGCTGCCGAGCTTTCCGGTTCCGACTTCGCGTCCGCTCTCCACGTCAAAGACCCGGCAATGCGCGGCGAACACCGAATCGTCCGAGAAGTTTTCGGCGAGCGGCGCGATTGCATCGGCCTGGACTTCGACATCGTTGTTGATCAGGAAGACAAGGGGGTGAATCGCCGCTTCAAAGCCGCGATTGCAAGCCGGACCGAAGCCGCAATTCGTCTCATTCCTGATGAGTCGCAGTGCCGGCCCGCCTCGCGTTCCACCTTTCCCCTCAGCTCCTCCGCGCCCCGGCAATTCTTCTAAGAACCCTCTGCCGCGCAGCCACTCGACAGACTTGTCTACGCTGCCGTCATCTACAATGACTATTTCGGTCGGAGCGCCCGACTGCTCAATGTATCGGAACGCAGCGGCGATTACTGAAGGCAAGAACCGTTCGAGGAATTCTAGTCCGTTCCAATTCGGAATTACTATGCTGACGGGAGTGCTCACTTTGTTGGCGAGACTTTCAGGGATTGGCCATTCGCTCGAGCGCGGCGAGGCTGTTGTGGTTTCCAATTACGACCAGGGCATCACGCTCCTGGATAATCGTCTCGGCTGACGGATTGAATATCATTTCGCCGGCAGCGCGTTTGATTGCGATCACGATTACATCGTGATCCGAACGAATCCCGGTATCTTTGAGCGCCGCGCCGGTGAATGGCGAGGTCGGTCCTATTTCGACTTGTTCGATTTCAAGCTCGAAGCGCTCGGTCATATCGGCGAGCTCGATGAAGTCCGCGACCGCCGGTCTGAGGAGCATTTGTGAGATTCGGCTCGAGCCGGTGATCGCGGGCGAAACAACTTTATCGGCTCCGGCTCTGAGAAGCCTCCCGATTGCGGCTTCGTCGTTGGCCCGCGCGACGATCCTCGCGTTCTTGTTCAAGTCGCGAGCTGTGAGGGTAATGTACAAATTATCCGGATCAGATGAAACCGCGCACACGATGCCTTTCGCTCGTTCCATGCCGGCGGCTTTGAGGACTTCATCATTTGTCGCGTCGCCCATCAAAACCAGGTAGCCCTGCGTGAGCAAGCGGTCGGCAATCACTTCATCGCCTTCGATTACCACAAAATCCTGGCCGCTGCGAGCCACGTCGCGAATGACGCCGGCTCCAACGCGGCCGGCGCCGCATAGAATGTAATGATCCCTGAGCTTGTTTATGTCCTTGTACATTTTTCGCTTTCCGAAAGTGGACAGCAGCTCGGACTCTACCACGGCCTGAACCGCGACTGATAGAGCGTAACCGATCGTGCCCACACCCATGATAATCAGGAACGCCGCGAAAACTCGCGCGCCCTCCGTCATGTGCGCGGGCTCGCCGTAGCCGATGGTTGTGAGGGTGATCAGAGTAAAGTAAAACGAATCGAACCAGGACAAGTCGAGTATGAGCTTGAACCCGATCGTGCCAAAAGCAATGAGCACGACAATCGCGCTCAAGGCGAGTTGAAATTTCTTTCGCGGTTCCATCGTGGTCGAAATGGAACGCTATGTTATCGTCGCGCGAGGTTTGAAGCAAGAATGGCATTGCGGATAAATTCGTAGCGCTCGGGCGCCGATGAAGCAGAAGAACGGAGATCTTCGCAACCAGCGTTCGCTTTTTTAAATTGGTTCACCCAGATAGTACAGCCCGAGAATGGTAAAGGGATCTTTCGAGAAGTGCCGACGAGTGCTTGGCCACCAGGCAGATTGATCTGAAGAGATCAGTGAGTCTAAGGATGTGCAGGAGTCGGAAGTCGTGTGTGCGCCATACTCTTAAGCTCAATCGAAGGCGGGTTTAGATTTGCTCCACAGTGTTTGAATCTAAGCGCGAGCAGAAAAATTTTGATTTATTTGAGACAAGTTTTCCGTCTAGTTTAATAGGGGATATATGTTACCCTTGTCTATCTGATGACAGTAGGGAGAGGGAATATGAAAACATCTAGGGTGGGATCTTCTCAAGTAGTCTCTCTAGTCCTGGTGCTGACGATGAGTTTGATGTTAGTTGTATCTGACAATGCTAAGGGCGTCAGTGTGGCGAAGTTCGCCCGCGGCGCTGAGCCGCCATCGCTTGCCGGCAGCCTTACTACAAAGCCCGAAGCTGCAGGAAGAGTGAGCGTCGAAGGCGGGCAAAGCGTAATGAGCGCATCGGCAAGCGGGTGCATCGGAGCGAACTTTGCTCAGGCTGCTGACTCGCCGGTTCGCGCCGGCACTACTCCTTTTTCTGTGGCAACAGGAGATTTCAACCTCGACGGCAAGCTTGATCTTGTAGTAGCGAATAGTGATTCTCATAACCTAACAATCCTATTGGGCGACGGCAGCGGAGGATTCGCTCAGGCTGTTGGCTCGCCGGTGGCCACAGGACCTTTTCCTCGCTTCGTAGCAGTAGGAGACTTAAACCTCGACGGCAAGCCTGATCTTGTGGTAACGAACTTTACGTCCAACAACGTCACAATCCTTTTGGGCAATGGTAGCGGCGGATTCATGCAGCCGGCTGGCTCACCTGTTGACGTCGGGACCGCGCCTCTTGGCGTGGCGGTGGGAGACTTCGACCTAGATGGCAAGCCCGATCTTGCGGTGGCGAATTTTAACTCCAACAACTTGACTATCCTATTGGGCGACGGCAGTGGAGGATTCAATCTGCCGGGCTTGCTAGTTGGTACGGGGGATAATCCCTTTGCCGTATCGGTGGGAGACTTTAACCTCGACGGCAAGCCTGACGTTGCGGTGGCCAACGAGAACTCAGACGACGTAACCATCCTATTGGGTAACGGCAATGGAGGATTCATGGAGGCCAATGGCTCACCCCATGCCGTCGGAGTTGATCCTCGTACCGTAGCAGTGGGGGACTTCAATATGGACGGCAAGCCCGACCTTGCCGTGGCGAACGGTGGCAATGGCATCGTGACCATCCTGTTGGGAAACGGTAGCGGAGGGTTCAGTCAACCTGGTGGACCTCTCGTTGTTGCGGGAGCGCATCCCTTTTCCGCGGCAATAGCGGACTTCAATCAGGACGGCAAGCCTGACCTTGCTGTGATTATCGATCAAGGCGTAGCAATTCTATTGGGCAATGGCAGTGGAGGATTCACTCAGGCTGAAAGCTCTCCCGTGGGCGCGGGTGGCGCTCCTCTGTCGGTAGCAGTGGGAGACTTCAACCTGGATGGCAAGCCCGATCTTGCGGCGGCAAACGAAGTCTCCAACGATGTGACGATCCAGCTCAACACTTGCGATGCGTTCCCGTGCTCGGGCGTCGACTTCATGCAAGCCGCCGGTTCGCCAGTCGGTACGAGGGATGGACCCGATTTCGTTGCAGTCGGAGACCTAAACCTTGATGGCAAGCCTGACCTTGCGGTGGCGAACCTCGTCTCCAGAGACGTGACAATCTTATTGGGCAACGGAAACGGAGGATTCAGTCAGCCCGCCAGCTCGCCGGTTGGCGCAGGAATCAGTCCTGTTTCTATCGCCATAGGTGACTTCAACCTCGACGGCAAGCCTGATCTGGCGGTGGCGAACGGGGCCTTCCCCAACAACGTGACAATTCTTTTGGGTGACGGCAGCGGAGGATTCAGTGAGGCTCCTGGCTCACCTGTTGGCACAGGTGGGGCTTTTCCCTTCTCGGCCGCAGTGGGAGACTTCAACCTCGACGGCAAGCCTGATCTTGCGGTCACGAACCTATTCTCCAATAATGTGACAATCCTCTTGGGCAACGGCAGCGGAGGATTCAATCAACCTGCTGGCTCGCCAGTTGGAGTGGGGTCTGTTCCTCGTTCTGTAGCCGTGGGAGACTTCAACCTCGATGGCAAGCCTGATCTTGCGGTAGCGAACGAGGGCTCCGACAACGTGACAATCCTCTTGGGCAACGGTAGCGGAGGATTCAATCAACCTGCTGGCTCCCCTATTGCCGCGGGGAGTGGTCCTTTTTCGTTAGCAATAGGAGACTTCAACCTCGACGGCAAGCCTGATCTTGCGGTGGCGGACCCTGGCTCCAACAAGGTGACAATCCTGATGGGCAACGGGGGTGGTATTTTCACTCAGCCTGCCGATTCGCCGGTTAGTGCGGGAACTTTTCCTATTTCCGTGGTAGTAGGAGACTTCAACCTCGACGGTAGGCCTGATCTTGCGGTGGCAAACGACGTCCCCGATGGCATGGTTACGATTCTCTTGGGCGACGGCAGTGGAAGGTTCACTCAGCCTGCTGGCTCGCCCATTGGCGCGGGGAATATTACTCTTTCCGTAGCGGTAGGAGACTTCAACCTGGACGGCAAGCCCGACGTCGCCGCGGCGAATCTTGTCTCCGACAACGTGTCGATCCTGCTCAACACCTGCACTGCGTCGCCTTGCAATCAACAGCCGCCTACTATTACCTGCCCTGGCAACATTATCGTAGCTGCGGCTGCTTCTTGTCCGATTGCGACCCGCGCGCCGGCTAACTTTACTGTTACAGCCAGCAACGATTGCGGGGCGGTAACTTCTGTTTGCAGCCCGCCTTCTGGTTCGACGTTCCCTGTGGGAACAACTACTGTCACCTGTACAGCCATTGATGCTTCGGGCAATACAGCTCAGTGCACGTTCACGGTGACCGCGTTTGGTTTCTGCCTCCAGGATGAAACGAATCCTGGCAACGTGGTGTTGGTCAATGCCCAAACCGGCGACTACTTTTTCTGCTGCGGTGGAGAGCCTATCGCTAGCGGCACCGGGACGCTAAACGCCAGAGGTTGCATCGGCACGATTGATAGCGCCAAGGGAGATCGCAAGGTCCACATCGAATGGGACTCGTCGGCAAAAAACGGCGCGGGCTCAGGCACCGCATTCGTTCAGAAGCTTTCCAGCAAGACTGTCTGCCAGATCAGTGACCGAAATATGTCCAACAACATCTGCCAATGTTCGAATGCCTCGCCGTCGGGGCCGACCAAGAATGACCGGTGAAAGGCCAAGCTCCGGCTGGGGTTGAAGGATTGATTGGCGCCAACGCCTCGGACTCGCGCCGAAACAAGAAGGGAGGCGCCGCAAGAGCGCCTCCCGAAGAAGGAGAAGAGTCATGAAACAGGATTGAGCGAACGAGCGCTAGATTACTGTCGTCCGGCTTGTGAACGCGACAGCGCGGCGTTTCGGCGCAGGCGGTTCATGCTTTTCGAGTGTCACGTTGACTGTTTGTTCCGCGTGATTGCGAACCAACTTAACGGCAACAGTGCCTTCGGTTTTAGCCGAGAGCGCTTTGACAAGCGCGCCAACGCTGTCAATCTTTTGACCGTCGACATCTACGATCACGTCTCCCGCTTTGATTCCCGCTTTCGCGGCCGAGCTATTCTCTCTCACCGAGGCAACGAGCACGCCCTTGCCGTCTTTCACGCCGAAAAACTGAGATAGCTGATCGGTCAGCGATTCGGCGCTTATGCCAAGCCGCGTTCCGCCGAAGAACGCGAACTCGCCTGGATTAACAAAGGCAAAATCGCCGAAGTTCGGAAACTCCTTCATTCGTTCCTGGTAGCGCTTCAACGTCTCGCCCGAACGTCTGGCGGCTTCTTCAGCGCGCTTCATAGCGTCTTCGTTCAGCTTCCATGATTTCTCATCGAACGCCGGGCCAAGCAGCCTGAAGTTTTGAGCTGATCGCTTGGCCAACATCGTTGAAAGCGATTGGTGCGAGCCGCCGCGAATGACTTCGATTTGAACATTGCGGTCAGGTGGCGTTTCGCTGAGGAGGCGTTGCAGCTCGCGAACGCTGTCGACTCGGCGTCCGTTGAACGACACAATGACGTCATTCTCTTTCAAGCCGGCTTTCTCGGCCGGGCTGCCTGCGACTACTTTCATCACGATCGCGCCGCGTTCTTCGGTCAAGCCGAGTTCTTTGGTTCGCTCGGGCGTGACTTCTTCAAGATACGCACCGAGGTAGCTGTCCCCTGGCCAGTCCAGCGCAAACCAGCCGGCTCGAGCGTCCACTTCTGCTCTTTCCTTCTGCTTTTCGGCCTGCTTTTCCGCAAGCGTGGCTTTGTCTTTGTCTTTTTCTTTCTCTTTTTGCGCGGCAACCGCAATGCCCGACACAAGCACAGCAATGACGCCGATGATTAGAGAGATTCGTTTGAGCATTTATTCCTCCGAAGCTTTCGTGAGCGTGAAATCGCTTTCAGTCATCCACCACGCGCCGGCAAATCGAAAGTTCCAAAAGTTCCCAGGGCCGGACGGCAAATTAACGGTGGCCGACGCCACCACCCTTTCCACTTCGAGTGGCTCGAAAGACGAAGCTCGCAAGCCTTGGTGAACGCGCCAGGACACCGGCCAGCATTCCCGCCACGACCGGGGAAAAAGCAGCGATGCGAAGCAGCGCGGAAATCTTCATTCGATTGCTGAACTCGCTCTCATAATGGCGCTCGTAAGAAGTCAGAATCGAATCGAGACTTGATGACGAATGTCCGCGTTTCGTCGAATCGATCGCTGATGATCTCTTTTGGTTCGCTTCAAGAATAGCCTGAGCCGCAATTTCGCCCGTGCGTAACGCTATCTGTATGCCCGTTCCGGTGAAAGGATCGATCATGCCCGAAGCGTCTCCGATCGCGATGATGCCGCCGGATGCAAGCCGCTTCTTTCCAAAGGTCAGCGGGCCGGCGCTGTGCCACTTGCCCACGACCTTGGCCGCGCGCAGACGTTCGCGCGCGACGCTGTTGTTCATTACGCTGGCTTCAAGGACTTTTGAAGGATCCCCACCCGCGACTCTCAGAGTCCGCTCGTCAACGATGAAACAAAGATTCATCAGATCGTCCTCAACTCGAGCCAGACCGCCGTAGCCTTGCGGAAAGAAAAACAACTCGACTGCGTTGTCGATTGATTCAACGTTTTTCAGATGAGCCTTCAGCGCGTAGAGCCGCGATCCTCGGCGACCGGCAACACGTTCGCGTTTTCCAATCGTCAGTCGCGAGTTGCGGCCCGACGCGTCAATGACCAACGACGCGTCGAAGGTCGCGCTCTTTCCTGTCTGAAGCATCATTGCTTCGATAGTTCGCGGGCTCCCGTTTTCGTAAACACATTTCTTGACTGCCACTCCTTCCAGACAGTCAGCGCCGGCTTCTCTAGCGCGGTCAAAGAGAATCTGATCGAACCGCGCACGGCTGAGGCTCAATGCGCTCGTGGAGTCACTCGGCGATCGGGCGAATTGAGAGTCCACTGATTTTCCGCTCGAGACGACAAGGCTGACGCGAGTTATCTTCTGCGCGCCGGCTGCAAGCATGCGGTTCATCACACGCAATCGCTCGAGCGACGGAAAGCATTCCGGTGTTATGAACTCGCCGCATAGCTTCTCTCGGGGCATGCGCTTTTCTTCAAGCAGCAATACTTTTGCACCGCCTTGAGCGAGAGAGATCGCGGCCGAAGAACCCGCCGGCCCCCCACCAACTACGATTGCATCATACTTAACCATAAGAAGAAGTAGTCAGGAGTCTGGAGTCAGGAGTCTGGAGTCAGGAGTCCGGACTCCCGACTCCGAACTCCCGACTCCGACCTCCTCCGGACTCCTGTTTTCTCGCAATCAGCGACAATCGATATGGAAGCACTCGCTTTACCTCGCGATTACTCAGACCAGCGCGCTCAGCAAGATCATCAAGCTCTTCGGCGGTGAAGGCTCTAAGCACCGATATGGGTCCGTCATTTCGCGTCAAGAAGCTGCGCGCCAAAACCGGAAACGTGATCCGCGCAAAATAGTACGGCACGAGATTTCGGACTAGATCGTTGACGATCACGGCGCGTCGCGCGACTCGGCCGAAGTCCTGAAGCAAGCGAACAACATCTTCATCGCGAAAGTGATGCAGAAAGAGCGATGCCGTAACGAAATCAAAGCAATCGGCGGCGAACGGCAAGCGTAACGAGTCGGCTTGCACCAGATGAATGTCTTCGCTTACTTGCAGACTCGAGCGAGCGATCCTGAGATTGCGCTCGCTGATGTCAACCGCCGCAATGAATGACTTGAAGCCGCGCTCGCGGAAGAGCTCTGCGACTGCCATAGGAATGTCAGCCGACCCAGTGCCTACGTCAAGCAAAGACATGCTCTTTGAGTCGCCGTCGTCCAGAAAAGATGAAATCGCTCGGAGAACGACCTTCTCTCCGCCGAGAAATCGGTTGATTCGTCTCAAGTCGATCAGGCTCCTGGCGACGTCTTCATCGGTGCCTTCGCCCGCATCGAGCAGTTCTTCCACGTAGATTCGTTTGGGTGTGAGCATTGCTCTTCGCTAAGCCTGTCTGTGATCATATCGTTTATTGACCATCGCGTTAAGGGCCTAATACAGAAGGTTGTTAGAGAGTTAAACTACAGAGTTAAACTGCGGTTGCTTGACTTTGGTGAAGTCAAACAATAGAATCGCCTAGACTCGATCAGGGATGGTAAAGCTAGTTGTTGCCCGCCGTAACAAATTGCAGGAAGAAACGCGCGCGTCCAATTCCAGAGGTTGTTGATGGCAACTAAAGAAGTATTTGGCGGCCATCGCATCGACGAAGCGGTAGCCGCCGGTCAGACTGCGCTCGAACAAAGCCACTTCGAAGAAGCGGTGAATCATCTGCGGGCCGCATTGCGGCTCGGCCCTCGATCAAGCGATGAAGAGGCGCAGATTCGCTGCCTTTTGAGTATCGCGCTCGATCGGAGAGGTCTTTACCCCGAGCAACTCGAAGCGGTTTCCAAATACGATAAGCCTTCAAATCTCGCGCGCCTCACCGAAGCGGATCAGATGCACGTTTTGATTCGGCTGGGATGGGGCTATTGCTTAAACAACGATATTCCGCGGTCGATCGCATTCTTCAATCAAGCTCTTCAATTGGCGCGCAAGTTCAATGATCAGGCTCTTATCGGCGAATGTTATTTCGGGATGGGCCGTGCGTATAGCGTGTTCTCAGAGCTGCGCATCGCGCGCGATCATTACACATCGGCGCTCGAACATTATCGGCAGGTGGGCAACTGGGCCAAGCTCGCCGAGTCTTACATAAACATCGGCTACATAAACGCTCGCGAAGGCGACTTTCGCAATGCGCTGAATGCCGTGAAACAAGGCGTCACGATAATCGGCAACCGGGACACTCCAGACTTATTGGGCCGCGCGCATTGGTATCTCGGTATCATCTATGACAACCTCGGCGACATCGACGAAGGGCTGGCATCGTCCGAAAAATGCATGACCTACTATCGTCGAGCGGGTGACTACAGATCGCTTGCGACCAATGAGAACAATCACGCGATGCAGCTAATTCGCTTGGGTGATTGGACTCGAGCGGAGGAGTTTTCAAAGCGGGCGATCGAGGTCCTGGGCCGCGTCGGCAGCGTCGCCGGTTACGGCGGAGCGTACGACACGCTCGCGCAGTTGTATCTATTAATGGGCAGGCTCGACGAAGCAGACAGCTTGCTCGAGAAGTCGATCGAGATTTTGGCGACAATAAGAAACGGTGAATGGGCCGAAGCCAGCACGCGGATCACGATGGGCCGCTCTTACCTGATGAAAGGTCAGCCCGAGCTTGCCCTGGCCCCGCTCGAGCGCGCCGTTGATATTGCGACTCGACGAGGCGAGCAGCACGATCTTCCCGAGGCGCGACTGTGGCTCGCTGAGGCGTTGGTTCAAACCGGGCGCGTCGATGAAGCGCGCGGGTTGGTTGAAAGCGTGCGTTCGTTTCTTCGCGAAGCGCCGAACTTGCTCGTTTGGGGATTGGTGATGCGAATATCGGCGCGGATCGAGGCCGCCGATGGCTATCTCGCCGCAGCAATTCAATCGCTCGGCCAAAGCACCTCCATTTACACCATCAGACGAAACCCATATCAATGCGCAGTGAATGGGGTATTGCTCGCCGAGCTGCTAGAGAAGCGCGGAGAGACAGAGCAGGCCGTCCACGAAGTGGAAACCGCGTTGCAGACTTTCGAGCGGCTTGGCGCTGCTATCGATGCGGGAAACGCAAGAGCTTATCTGGAGTCGCTCAACGCGAAACTGGCGACCGACCAGCCTTCTGAAATCCAGTCCGATACGAGCGAATTGGCAAAGCCAGCTGTCAAGCGAGCGCCAATCGTCGATGGGTTCATCGCGCAAAGGCTCGTACAAGCGTCGGCATCGCGAGATCTTCTGCTCTACGAGCTGGCCTCCATAATGAAGACGCTTTTTTCGACCCGTGAAGTGATCGTCGCACAAATTGCAGGTGACGAAAGCTCGGCAAAAGAACCGTTGCGTTTGAAGCTCGCGGCTTCCGTCGGAGTAAACGAGGAAAAGAAAATCGAGAGACTACAATTTCTTAGAGAGCTTCCGCCCGATGAATACGCAAGCAACTCTGTTTTCAGGTTTAGCGACAACCAGCAGTCGGCTTATCTGATTCACATCATCGCACCCGCGTCCGAGCGATTTCTTTCGGACGTAAACCTTAAGCCAATTCTTTACATCGTCGAGCAAGGACTCGAGAATGACGTTCTCAGGAGCAAGCATCGACGAACACAGGTATTCGATCCTGCGCGCCTGCTTGCACAGGTCGAATTGCCGGGATTCATCTGCGCGAGCCGTGCGATGGGACGCGTGCTCGAGCAGATTCACAAGATTCGATCTTCTGATGTGACCGTGCTCATCACCGGCGAGTCGGGCACTGGCAAGGAGTTGATCGCTCGCGCAGTGCACGCGGGTAGCTCGCGGCGAATGAATGTGTTTCTCCCGTTCAATTGTTCCGCGGCTCCGCACGATATGATCGAGAGTCAGTTGTTTGGATTTCGACGAGGCGCTTTCACCGGAGCCGTCGCAAACAGCGAAGGAATCATTCGCGGGGCTGAGCACGGCACGCTTTTCCTGGACGAGATTGGCGACTTACCGCTGACGCTTCAGCCGAAGCTGCTGCGTTTTCTGCAGGAAGGCGAAATTCATCCGATTGGCGAAAGCCAGCCGCAACGCGTCGAAGTGCGGGTGCTCGCTGCCACAAATTCAGAGCTTGAGCGCGCTGTTTCCGAAGGACGTTTCCGCGAAGACCTGTTTCATCGTCTGAATGTGATCAGGATTCAGGTGCCGCCCTTGAGGCAAAGGCGAGAAGAGATACCGGCGCTGATCAATCACTATCTGAATCAGTACCAGCAAGAATCCGCCAAGCGAGACATAAGACTCTCGGAAGAGACAGTTGACCTGATGGTTGTTTACGACTGGCCCGGGAACGTAAGACAGTTGTGCAATGAAATGCGCCGGATCGTGACCTACAGCGAATCGAACACGATCGTGACGCCGGATGCACTGTCGTCCGAAATAGTGCGAGCGAGCCGAGATCTTGAATCGGCGCCCGCGAGCACTAACAGATTGCCGGAGCCCATTGACTCGCCGGATGTATCGGCTACTTTATCCGATGCGGTAGAGGAATTGGAGCGCCGCATGATTCAGGCAGCGCTGCGACGATGCTCGGGAAACATCGCTCGCGCGTCCAAAGAACTTGGATTGTCACGCAAGGGCTTGTACCTCAAGATGGATCGCCTCAACTTCGATAACTAAGACGATCTCAACGCAAACATCGCAAACTTGTAAGTCGAGTTGCAAACTCCAATACGTCCGTGTATCGTGCCCGAGCGAAGCTTGGCCCTGAGAAAATTCGGCAAAAACAACCTGATTGGAGGGAATTGCAATGAGAACAAATCATACGACTGATGGCGTGCTGGTGGGTGACGGAGTTTTGGTTGGCGATGGTGTCTTGATCGGCGACGGTGTGTTGATTGGCGACTAGCATTGGTTTGGCAGCACAAAAGCAGATTATTTAGAGCAATCGTCTGTTCGGACGACCTGTGGTCCCGTTGGGTTGCGTAAATCGTTTTGCGACGACGATCTCCAACAAGAGGAATATTTATTACGAAACGCTAAGTGATCGTTCCCTCATGAAAGCGGTCGTTACGCAAAACTAACCGAGCTCGACGCTGGGTTGCCGTCGGTAAGACGGATAACGATCACGGTCATTATTGGTATAAATATCGATAATCATTCTGCCTCATAGAAAAGAAAGCCTGGCTTGAAAGATATCACCACTCAGCGTTTGCGGGAGTTCTTGCTTTGGCAGCCTCTTACGGTTTCTGATTTCCGTTTGCTCTGGTTTGGTCAAGCTATATCTCTTTTTGGAGATCAGTTCTACCTTGTAGCGCTGCCCTGGCTCACGTTGCGATTGACCGGGTCCGCGCTGGCGCTGGGGACGGTTCTGATGGTTGCCGGTGGCGCACGCGCCGTCTTTCAACTTGTCGGCGGAGCGCTAAGCGATCGGTTCTCGCCTCGCACGCTGATGCTCGTCTCAAACATTGTTCGCTCGCTTGTGACGGCGGCAATTACGGTAGTGGTCATATGCGGAGTGACTCAGGTCTGGCATCTTTATCTTCTATCATTGATCTTCGGGCTGGTTGATGCGTTTTTCTTTCCTGCCTACATGTCGATCGTGCCGCTGCTGGTTGAGAACGAACAATTGTCCGCCGGCAATGCCTTGCTCCGCGGCACAGCCCGCTTCATGGGTCTGATAGGCCCTGCCGTCGCCGGTGTGGTCATCGCTACAAAGAGCCTTGGGACCGCTTTCGCAATCGACACCGTCACTTTTGTGTTAGCCGCCGGATCGATTTGGTTGATGAAAAGCAGGGGAAGCATCAGGAGTGAGCACGCAGCCGGGGACGCGGATCGCGAAGAAGGATTGTTCGCTTCGATCAAAGCCGGTTTGATCTACGCGTGGAAGCATCCGCTTATTCGCGCTTTGCTGTTCTTCGTGGCGGCCATTGAATTCTCATTTTCGGGACCGTTGGGTGTAGGCCTGGCGGCGATGGCGAAAGGCCGCTTTGGAGGCGAGGCGACCGCGCTCGGATGGATGTTGTCGGCGTTTGGCGGCGGGATGCTTCTGGGCATGCTTGTGGCCGGGTCGATCAGGTCGCTTCGCAAACGCGGAAGACTGGTAATAGAAGTTATGTTCTTCCTGGCAGTCGGCCTCGCGCTAATGGGTTTTGTAACCCGCGTAATTTGGGCGAGCCTTGTGCTGACGTTGATCGGGCTTGGCGGGGGGCTTGCAAACATAATCATCCTCGCGTTGCTTCAATCGAAGACCGACAAACGCATGCTGGGCCGCGTGATGGGCGTGGTCATGTTTGCGACTGCGGTGCTTGAACCGTTGTCATTCGCTCTGGCAGGAGTGCTGGCGGACGAGAACTTGACTATCGTATTTGTCGGCGGAGGCGCGGTAGTGCTTGTTACAAGTCTCTTTTCACTAGCGAGCGCCGCTCTCATACGGGCTGATTGATCTCGCGAAGCTTGACAAGTCTCAGTTCCCTAAGTGATAAAGTGCGCTGTTGATCGTCCTGTTCCGAACAAGTTGGAAATTCTATTTAAAAGCGCTCCCATTGAGAATTCCTTTATAAATTGTCGGTAGCGTTTTTACTCTCGCGAGTTGGAGAAGCATGGAGAGCTTGCTGTTCGATCTTCGTTTCGGTTTTCGCACGCTGCTCAAGAATCCGGCCATCAGCGCTGTTGCCATAATCGCGATTGCGCTTGGCACGGGCGCCAACAGCGCAATCTTCAGCGTGGTCAATGCCGTGGTGCTTCGCCCATTGCCCTTCGAGAATCCCGACAGACTCGTATTGGTGTGGGGTAAGAATCCGACAACCTCTCGCGACGCGATTTCGGTGCCTGACTTCCTGGATCACCGAAATCAGAATCAAGTCTTCACTCAAATGGCGGGGTTCGCTTACGACGACTTCAACCTCACAACGGGAGACGAACCAGAACACGTTCAAGGCACGATGGTGACCGCGAATTATTTTTCCGTGCTGGGCACAAATCTTTCGCAGGGCGCCGCATTTCGACCGGAGGACGATCAACCCGGAGCGAATCGCGTCGTTATTGTTGGCTACGGTTTGTGGAAGCGCCGGTTCGGCTCTCAACCGAATCTCGTAGGACAAACTATTTTGTTGAACGGAGCGAGCTTCACGGTTATCGGCGTTGCTCCGGCAACATTTCAATCTCCGATTCCTGAAGACAATCCTCAACTATGGGTCCCGCTTTCGCTGGATGGCGGCGACCGTCTCCGAGTTCCCTCGAGCGTCAACCCTTCCGCAATCAATAACAGAAGGACTCGATTTCTGATCGGCATCGCCCGGCTTAAGCCCGGCGTTGCAGCAAAGCAAGCGCAGGCAGATCTCGAAACCATCGGGGGCCAGCTCGAGCAACAATACAAGGACACAAACGCAGGCGTAAGCGCGAGCGTGGTTCCGCTGCGCGAGCACATCCTGGGCAAGATCCAATCGGCCCTCATGGTGTTGCTGGTCGCGGTCGGGTTCGTTCTCTTGATCGCCTGTGCGAACGTTGCCAATCTGTTGCTCGCTCGAGCAGCGGCTCGACAAAAAGAAATCGCGATTCGCACCGCACTTGGAGCGGGACGGCTTCGATTGATCCGCCAGTTGTTGACTGAAAGCATCTTGCTTGCGATTGTAGGCGGGGCCCTCGGGCTCGTCCTCGCTTACGGCGAGATCAGGTTATTGCGAGCCTTGAATCCAGCCAACATTCCGCGTTTGACCGAGATTGATATCGACGGACGGGTGCTCGGCTTCACGTTTCTGATTGCGATTCTCACCGGAATAATCTTTGGCCTGGCGCCCGCATTGCAGGCCTCGAAGACGGATTTGAATGAAACGCTGAAGGAAGGCGCGCGCGGATCAACGGGAGGCATCAATCGCCAGCGCGTTCGAAGCCTGCTTGTTGTCTCGGAAGTGGCGCTGACTGTTTTGTTGTTAATCGGGGCCGGGCTGATGATCAAGAGTTTCATGTCGCTGCAAAAAGTTAATCCCGGCTTCAACCCCGATAGCACGCTGACGATGCTGGTCAGCCTTCCTGCTTTAAAATATTCCGACGATCATCAAGTAGAGGGGTTCTTCGAACAGGCCCTTCAAAAGATTGAAGTGTTGCCGGGCGTACAGTCGGCCGGCGTCGTCACTAGTGTGCCGTTGACCACCACCAGCATAATAAGGCTGCGCTTCATTGTGGACGCGCACCCGCCGGCTAACCCGTCAGAGGTGCCGCGAGCTAACTATCGCAGCATAAGCCACAATTATTTCCGTGCTATGGGGATCTCGCTTGTGAAGGGCCGCTTCTTCAGCGAGCAGGATCGCGACAAATCCCTACCCGTCGTGATCGTGAATGAAACGATGGCTAATCGATATTGGCCCGGCGAAGATCCTATCGGAAAGCGATTAACCATCCCTCTGCTGGCGAACGCGTCACGCGAAGTAGTCGGCGTCGTAGCCGATGTCAAGCACTCGAGTCTCGACACTGAATCGGGCGCCGAGATGTACGTCCCATATTTGCAGAAGCCGTTCAATTTCATGGCCGTTGTGGTACGCACGGCTCCCGATCCTTTAAGCATGGTCAACGCGGTTCGCGGCGAGATTTTGTCGGTCGATAAGAATCAACCTGTCTACGACGTGAAGACAATGCAACAAATCGTAAACGAGTCGGTTTCTCAACCTCGTCTTTACATGCTGCTGCTGGGAATCTTCGCCGCGTTGGCACTTATTCTGGCGGCCGTAGGAATATACGGCGTGATGAATTATTCGGTGGCGCAACGCACACACGAAATCGGAATTCGAATGGCCCTGGGCGCTCAGCGAAGCGACATTCTCAAGATGGTCGTCGGACAGGGAATGATCCTTGCCGCGATCGGAATAGTCGCAGGTCTGGTCGCAGCTTTTATAGTGACTCGAGTCATGGAAACTTTCCTTTTCGGAGTCGGAGCGAGAGACCTCCCCACATTTTTGATTATCCCGCTCGTCCTGGGCGCGGTGGCCTTCCTCTCTAGCTATATTCCCGCCAGGAGAGCGACAAAGGTGGACCCGATGGTAGCGCTGAGATACGAGTAAGCTCGCATAACTTTCCAGCATGATAACCTCAAGGCAATGTCCTCTGCGTAAATCAAACAATTCTTATGTGTAGCAGATTCACAGGTGTGAACCTGCTACACATACTCTGTAAACCACAATCAATCTCGCCATTTAACTCGCGATCCACTTCGAGTGTATACCTGCTTCACAGTTCTCGATAAAGGGCCGACTCGTCTCTGCCCCGTTAAGTGTTGATTCTACGCAGCGGCTTCATTCTCATTCGAGGAAACTTCACTGGTACGCGCATTGCCCAACATCCAGGCGTAACGAGCGGCAAAAAGCTCGAACAAAAAATCAACATCGGAAAAGGAGATTGTCATGTGCGAAGGAATTTTGTTAGGTGATGGAATCCTGTTGGGCGACGGGATACTGTTGGGAGACGGGATTCTGTTGGGAGACGGACACCTTCTCAGCGACTAAGACGGGCCGCTCGGTCAAAACCGCAGGCCACTTTTCTGAAGCCTGCCGACATCGAGGCGTTGCGTCTGCAGATGCCGAGCGATCAACAAACGCTACATCCCACGAAGGGAGGCCACCATGCTAAAGCAAGTCAACTCTGAGATGGGCGTGATCTTTGACGAAATCGAAATCGAAGAAGTGATCGCCCCTCGCCTTTAAGACAGTGCCCCACCTGTAGGAAGTTGCTTTTTCACTCCAACAGCACCGTCTGGTACAAGGATGAACCAGACCGACCGCCCGAAGCTCCTCCCAAAGCGTAAGGCGGTTGGTCATATTGATCACCCCTCGTTCGCCCAGCGCTCGATCAGTACTTCCATCTGTCCGCCGCACACCATACCTTCGGCGTCCTCGTATTCGTCGTTCAAGTTGAACCGGTAAATGTCGCTCGTTCCAGTGCGGAGTACTTCGCGAGCTTCAGCCCAGATGTCAGCCTCAACACATCCTCCGCCAACCGTACCGATGAAAGTACCATCGTCAAAGATAACCATCTTCGCGCCGACCTGTTGAGGAGTGGAGCCTCTCGTCTTGACGACCGTAGCCATCGCCGCCCGTGCCCCAAGATCGAGCCTGCGCTTCATCTCGATGTAGATCTCTCCCGGGCTTAACGAGCGCCCGAGAATATCTTCCGTCTGTTGAACATCGGACATCGTAATTCCCCGCGTCGATTACGTGAGACATTGTTACGCCTTGAGCGCTTTGCTTCAAGCGGTCACGGACTTTTGTTTACCTCGTTCTTGCGAAAACCGCTTGCGCTTTCGTTGATTGCTTGTTGCGCCAGGCTGAAGCTCGGCTGTAGCGCAAGCGCCTTCTTGAACGATTCGATGGCCTCTTCGTGTCGCCCGCCCGCAGCAAGATAGCGTCCGCGGTTGTAGTACATCGTCGCATAAACCGGGAGAACCTTTACGTTGACCACGTCGTCCGCTTCGAACTTCAGCGTGCCGTCATTCAAGCCTCGCGTGATCAATTGAGAATCGAGCGGCGCTTGAAAGCTATGATCGGTGGACAACTGAAACACGAGCCCTTGCGGAATCAATTGGTAGGAAGCAGCGAGCGACTTGGTCAGCTCAGAGTCCTCGCCATCGCGGTCGGCCGCAACATCCAAAGTCAGGTACACGGGCGCGGTACGAATGTGATTCGACACAAACGAGAGGATCATGTCGTAGAACCTCGAGCTGATTCGTTGATTCAATACCGTGTCGCGCTGATACAGGTCGGGGTCGTGCTCCCAATGCCGCAAGTCTTCCAGGAAAGCGTCCACCTTGTCGCGACTCTGCTCGATCGTCGCCGGATAAGCCCGAGCCAAATAGTCGAAGTACCACGAGCGCCGAAGCTGATTGATGTCGATCACTACCGCGTCGTCGCGTCGATGCTCGATCTCGCGCACGTACAGCATCGGCGAATAGACTTGCCAATCGCGCGTGAGCAGCATGCCTCCTTGCTGGATTGTCGAAAATATGTTGTCGACGTAGTCGCTGGCGATCAAGTAGTGCCTTCTATTGTCGTAAGGTAAATTTCCAATGAACGCGGTCGCCGGCACGACGAACACCAGGCCGGCTGCAACTACTCGAGCGAGCTTCCAATATGGCCACCTCAACCGAATCCGCTCGACGCACCATTGGGCGCCGAAGCCTGCCGCAATGACACTGGCTAAAAAAGCGGGCAGATAATACGCATCTTTGTCTTCAGCGATCTCGTAGCCCAACGCATAAGTGAGGTTGGCCGCCACGACGAAGATCAGGAACCAAAATGTAGTCCGATCTCGGCGAAAGAGTGAGACCAGCCCCAGAACGGCGAGCGCTGGCGTCAGCGGGAACCACGGCGGACCGAACTCACGCAAAGCTAGCTTGATGAAATCACCGAACTGGCTCGCCATCGTGGCAACAGAAAATGAAAGGAACACCTGATATTGTTTCCCGGTGACGTGCCACCAGAGTCGCTCGAAGGTACGCGGGTCTCCCCAGTTCATAATCGGATTTCTCGAGGCAGCAAGAGGTAGATACGCGTACACGGCAAAGAGCCCCGCGAATCCAAATAGTGCGGCATAGACCAACCTTCTGCTCGCAAAAAAACTGAGACCTTCGGTCAAGAAAACGAGGACCGCAAACGCGGGAAGCATCAAGCCGACGCTGACATGATGAACGCCCAGTCCGAGTCCAAAAACAAAAGCGGCGGCATACAAGAAGCCATCGCCTGTCTTGCGTGTCGCGTGCTGAGAAGAATCGTTCGCGCTGCCCGTTCTATTGCCTCCCTGCTCTCTTTCAGCTTTGGTCCGGCGCCAACGAAACATCAGGAAGAAAATTATTAAGATCAGCAGCGTATTCAGTGTGTACACCTCAGCGATTGTCGCGTAAGCCCACAGCGTCCGCGAACAACAAAGCAAAAGGCCGGAGGCTAAGCAGGGCGCTATTAACTCAAATGAGGTTTGATCCAATGATTCATCGCGAAATCGAGAGGGTGATTGTTTAGTCTTTGTCTTCTTACCGCGTTCACGCTTTTTTCGCGCTTCGTTTGCAGGCTTCGTCATTCGCGACATAATCATCGCTTCAATCACAACCGGAATTGCGACTCCCGAAGCAAGGGCCGCAAAAAGCGCCGATGCGAAGTTGACTCGCAACGCGATGCTGCCGACCGGAACCATCGTCGCGAGATGAGCTAGCAAGACGTAGAGCGGGAAGCCCGGCGGATGAGCGACCCCCAACGAGCGCGCGGCGAGAATCAATTCGCCGCTGTCAACGAGAGTAACCGTTGGAGCGAGTGTCCAGGCATAAAGCGCAAGCGCAGCCGCGAATACACCGGCGGCAACTTGAATGCGAATGCCTGAAGATCGAAACGCTTCGATGTTTCCAGCCAGAGCGATCATCCTTTGGCGTTTACTTTCTTGTAGCCCGTGAATCGTAAGTTAACGACTACCGGATTAAAATAATCGCCTGTTCGAATGATGTCGACCGCCGAAGTGTACGCCGGAAACCAGAAGTTGTCGTAGTTCTGAAAATATGTTTCGAATTTCGGGGTCCGATGTCCACGTCTTTCGGGAAGCGCTTCGCCGACGACTTTAACGACACACAAGTCGCGATCGTCAATCCAGACACGGCCCTTCAAATAACGCTCGCGACTCTTGTTGGAGTCAGGGACTTTGATCTTAGGTCTTACATCGAATACCAATGTGTTCAGCTCGTCGATTTGTTCGCGACCCACATAGCTCATCTCGTAAATATTCAGCGTCTCGGGGGTCAAGATAAACTGATATACGCGAGTCAGGTTATTCGCGTCTTCGGTCCCGATATAAACGTCTTTCGGCAGCGTTGACGTGTTCTCGATCACCTTCTCCTGCTGCCTGCCATCGCGATCAAATGAGATTCGTGAAAACCGATAGTACTTGCCGGTTACCGTGTCGGCCTGGCTTACAGTTTGGATCGTGACTTCAGCGAAGTAGCTATAACCGCGAAGTGCGGCAACCAGCGAGCGGCCGCGCTCAGCGGCTGCAGTGAGTATCTCGGAGGGTGATTTCTTCTGCGAAGCGTGGGACGGCCACGGAGCAGTTGCCGCTATGATCAGGCACGCCGCCATCGCAAAAACAACGTTGCGCATCATGCATCAAGGCTTCTTTGGCGGGCGTTTCAATTCCGGCTTGGGTTGATCGGTCTCAGGAGGCTTCTTATTCTTGTCCGACGATTTCACGTCATCTTCGCTGGCCGCCTCGCCTTCGTCCCCGACTCGGATTCTGCCGCTGAACTTCTTGTAGTTGGTGTAACGCACCGTCATTCGCAGATGGACCGAAGGTCCCTTCCTGAAGTCGAGCACGTCGTCGGCATACACATAAGTCGGAAACCAATATTTTCCATCGATGTTTTCACGATAGCTTTCAAAATGTGGAAATCTCTGATCGTTGACTTCCGGAACCGCTTGTCCCTTTACCTTGACGATTTGCAGATCCTGATCGTCGACCCAAATTCGCCCTTCAAGATAACGTTCGCTCTTGCGAATCGCTTTCGGCTTCACATTGAAGACGTAGGTGTTCAGCTCGTCTATTTTCTCTTTGCCGACGTAGTCAATCTGGTACTTCGGAAGATCTTCGGTCGTCAGCGCGAAAGGCTGCACGCCCGCGAGATCTTGCATGTCCTCGGCGGTGATTTGAAGACTCTGCAGCGTTGAAGGAGGGAAAAAAGTTATTTTCTCTATTCTGTTTCCGCGGTCATCAAACACGATCTCTGAGACGCGATGAAATCTACCCGTCCCCGAGCCGGCTTCACCGAGAGTGACCAGATCGAAATCCTGCGTGAATGTGTAGTTGTTTCGCGCATTTCGATTTTGAGATTCCGCCTCGGCGAATCGTCTGATCACTTCTTCGATCGCAGGCGGCTGCGTGTTCTGAGATGATCTGGTTTGATAAGAAAACGCCGACGAACAAACGGCTAACAAAGCAACTCCAAGACAAGCTATTCGTGATTGCATTTTACATCCCCTCACAACTGAATTGATTCTACTGTCGGCTACGCGTGTCTACAAGCTGGCGCGAGCGGTTGGATGATCGAAAGCATCTTTGATGTTGTTTTTCGCGAGCGCAGCTTCTTTTATGTGGCTTCGGTGTTATATGATCGTTGAGTTGACGCGCACTTCTAACACCATCGAAAGCGCAGGTACGAGTGGAAGAGAAACCCAAGAGCGCGCTTAAGACGTTTCTGATTGAGTTACTGGTTTATGCCGCCCTCGTTTTCTTTTATGTTCTGCTGGTCATCAGGCTCCTGGGAAACTGGCTATACGGTCTCTTCGAACACAGCAAAATTCATTACGCAATCGCGGCACTGCTGCTGATCGTCGGTCAGGGTATCGCGCTTGAAATGCTGACCAGTCTGCTGCTGAAGCTGGTTCGACTTCGTACCCAGTGAACTAATGGACTTTCTTATCTCTCATACACACATCAGCCCGTTTTACCTGATAACGGCGGGCTTTCTCATCGGCATACTCGGCGGCTTCTTCGGAGTCGGGGGAAGCTTCATCGCGGGCCCGGCGCTTTTCGCCGTCGGAGTGCCGATGAACTTCGTCGTCGGAACAGATCTCGCGCACATCGTCGGCAAATCAATTGTCGCAGCCAAGAAACATCGCGCGTTGGGCAACGTAGACCTGAAACTCGGCTTCATTATGGTGGCCGGCACAATCGCAGGCGTGGAAGTCGGCGCGCAGGGAATCGAACGGCTCAAACATCTCGGCCAGGCCAGCGTCGACAAAGTCGTGGGCATTACATTTGTGATTGTGCTCGTCAGCATCTCCGGCTTTGTGGCGTGGGAGAGCTGGCAGACGCTCAAGATGCAACGTAAGCGAGGCGGCAAGCCAAAGAAGTCATCCTCAAGCAAGGCGGCTGACAAGGGCGACGAGTCGGCTTTCGCGCACATCGCTAAAAGGATTCATTCGATCAAGATTCCTCCGATGATCAAGCTTCGAGCGTCGGGGATCAAAGAGATTTCGTTGTGGGCAATTCTCGCGGTGTCGTTTGTCGGCGGCATCTTCAGCGGATTTCTTGGCGGAGGAGCAGGCTACATTCGCATGCCGTCGATGGTTTATCTGCTCGGAGTTCCAACTCACGTTGCGGTGGGGACGGACTTGTTTGAAGTTGTCATCTCGGCCAGCTATGGGACGTTCAGCCACGCGCTGAAAGGAAATGTGGACATAATGATCGCGCTGGTGATGCACACTGGAGCCGCAATCGGTGCACAGTTGGGCGCCGCTTCGACACAATATTTTCATGGCCCGAAGATTAGACTCGCATTCGTGCCGCTTCCGCTTATCGGCGCCGCAATCGTGATATACGGCTTGTTGTCCGGGAAGAATATGAAGTGAAGAGTGATGCGTGAAGGTGATGCGATGATGCGTCAAGGTTGAAAACATGATGCGTGCCCGCGATCGCCTTTTCTTCCAGTCGCGTTTCACGGATCACGTTTCACCTAACTCTTAGCTCATTCTTGGGAAATTGTATGAAAGTCTTAATTTGCTCGGACGGTTCGGTTCAGGCTGAGAACGCAGTGCGATTCGGCGCGCTGATCGCGCAGAAGTCCGGAGCCGAGGCTACTATTTTCTCCATCACAGAAAAGCCCGGCGAAGAGGACTCTGCGTTCGATTCATTGCGTCGCGCCCAGGAGCTGCTCAAGGAGCGTGGTGTGAATGCCGAGGTTATTACAAAAGTCGGAGAGCCCATCGACGAAATTGTTAAGCGCACGGACGAGTCCAGCTACGATCTGGTGGTGATCGGCGCGGTGCGCAAAGGAACTCGCGGGCCATTCCTGATGTCGGCGAAAGCTTACAAGATAATCAAAGCGGTCGCGCCGCCGGTGCTGGTTGTGATTGGAAACCGCGAAAAAATCAATCGCATACTCGTGTGCAGCGGCGGCGAGAAATACATCGACCGGGCAGTTGAGTTCTCAGGCGCCCTTGCAAAATCAACCGGCGCATCGGTAACGCTCTTCCATGTGATGGCCGAGCCGCCGGCGGTGTACAGCGACTTGATCAAGATGGAAGAGGATGTGAATCTTCTGCTGCATTCGAACTCGGAGTTGGGTCAGAATCTTCGACGCGAAAAAGAATCCCTTGAAGGCATGGGCGTCACTGCGGAAGTTCGCTTGCGTCACGGTCTAGTGATCAGCGAAGTATTCAAGGAGATTCGTCGCGGTGATTACGATTTAGTCGTCACGGGCTCATCACCTGAAGGCGGAAACCTTCGCAGCTACATTATGGGTAACATCACTCGTGAGATCGTGAACCGAGCAGAATGTCCGGTGCTGGTAGTGCGCGGCGGCCAGGCCCCGGCGGGCATTTCGGGAACGTTGAAAGGATTCTTCAGTCATGCCTTCGGTCATTCGAAACGCGAACCGGAGCAATGAGAACCCGAAAACATTGCGCCACATTGATCTGATTTCTTCATTGGTTTTCTGGTTAAAACGATTCCGTGCTTAATTGGATATCCGATAAAGAGCTCCGAACCTCAGACGGATCGCGGTAGTAGGTACCGAAAGCGTGAGAACGAGTCGCTAAATCTGCGTTCATGCCAAGAATATTCGATAACATAGACAATCAGCTTCTGCCGGTCTTGCGCGAAACTCTGGAAGTCTCTAACCGAGCAGATTTCTGCGTCGGCTATTTCAATCTACGCGGCTGGAAGCAGATCGACTCATTTATCGAACGCTGGCCTGGCGGTGATGGTAATTGCTGCCGCCTGCTCGTCGGCATGAACCGTTCGCCCGATGATCAGTTACGTGACGCGCTGAGTTTGGTTCATCGTGACGCAGGCATAGACAATCAGACCGCTATACGACTGCGGAAAGCTCTCGCAGAAGAGTTTCGCGCGCAACTCACTGTAGGTATTCCAACAGACCAGGATGAAATGGGGTTGCGTCGCCTCGCGCGGCAGATCAAGAAGAAGAAAGTCTGTGTGAAGCTCTTCTTGCGGCATCCTCTGCACGCCAAGCTCTATCTTCTCTTCCGTCCAGATCCCGTTAATCCGTCAATCGGCTTCCTTGGAAGCAGCAATTTGACATTCGCAGGTCTGGCGCAGCAGGGAGAGCTCAACGTTGATGTGATGGATCACGATGCGTGTCACAAGCTGGCAAAATGGTTCGAGGAACGCTGGGGCGATAAGTGGTGCCTGGACATTTCAGACGAGCTTGTTCAGATCATCGAGGAGAGTTGGGCGAGAGAAGACCTGATCGCCCCGTATCACATCTATGTGAAGATGGCTTATCACCTCTCACAAGAGGCTCGCGCCGGACTGGCAGAGTTCAAGATCCCGCGCGACTTTGGCAATAAGCTCTTCGAGTTCCAGAAGGCTGCCGTCAAGATTGCCGCTCACCATCTGAACAAGCGTAGTGGGGTTTTGATCGGTGATGTGGTAGGGCTCGGTAAGACCTTGATGGCGACGGCAGTGGCTCGCATTTTTGAAGACGATCACGATCTGGAAACGCTCATCATCTGCCCCAAGAATCTTGTGAAGATGTGGGACGATTATCGTGAACAATTCAGATTGAGAGCTCGCGTTTTGCCCATCACACGCGCAAGAAAAACTCTGAAAGATCTTCGCCGGTATCGTCTGGTGTTGATTGATGAGAGCCACAATCTGCGAAACCGCGAGGGCAAGGTTTATCGAGCTCTGCAGGAGTACATCCATAAGAACGAAAGCAAGTGCATTCTGCTTTCAGCTACTCCTTACAATAAAACCTATCTGGATCTGTCCAACCAGCTGCGCCTTTTCGTTGCCGATGACAAACATCTCGGCATACGTCCTGAACAGGAGCTGCGCCGAAAAGGGATCGACGAATTCATCGCGGAACACCAGTGCGCACTCGATTCGCTCTCGGCATTTGAGAAGAGCGAATTCGCCGATGATTGGCGCGAACTGATGCGGCTCTATATGGTTCGACGCACGCGCACATTTATTCAGGAGAACTATTCTGAAACCGATCCTGAGGACGGACGAAAATATCTGACATTTGAAGATGGTACGCGCTCGTACTTCCCCACACGCGTTCCAAAAACCGTTAAGTTCAAGATCGATGATGCGGATCCCGATGATCAGTATGCCCGGCTGTACGATGATGATGTGGTTGAGACGATCAATGACTTGAAGCTGCCAAGGTATGGGCTGGGAAACAAGATTGCCGCTGACCCGGAGCCACTGCCAACCGCTTCCGAAGCCGAAGTCATTCGCAATCTCTCTCGCGCGGGTCGTCGATTGATGGGCTTCTGCAGAACGAATCTCTTCAAGCGCCTCGAAAGCAGCGGCGAGGCGTTCCTGCTCTCAGTCGAGCGTCACATAATTCGCAATTTTGTATTCCTGTATGCGATTGACAATAAGAAGCCGCTGCCGATTGGCACTCAGGATGTGGCGGCGCTGGATACTCGCGCAACCGATGAAGATGCCGATGGGCTGGTACGTTCGCCACTATTCAACGACGAAGATAACCACGAAAACAATCATCGCCAACTAGAAGAAAACCTGCCGCATTCGGAGGCCGATTTTAAGAACCGTGCATCTGCCCTCTATGAACTGTACTCGACCGAACTCAAAAGCCGATTTAACTGGCTGCGCTCTGACCTCTTCGTCGCTTCCCTCGCGGATGAATTGCGAAAGGATGCTGAAGCATTGATGCGAGTCTTGAAGAAGAGCGGACCGTGGGACCCTACTCGGGACGCCAAGCTTGCTAAGCTTCACCATCTTGTCGCAAAGAAACATTCTTCGGACAAAGTTATCGTGTTCTCTCAATTTGCTGACACAGTTCGGTATCTTGAATCTCAACTCAAGGCAAGGGCGGTAGAAATGATCGAAGCCGTTACGGGCGCCTCGAGCGATCCGACGATGGCAGCGTGGCGCTTCAGCCCGCAGAGCAACAACAAACGAAATCAAATCAGTCAGGAGGACGAGCTCCGCGTAATTGTAGCGACGGATATATTGAGCGAGGGCCAAAACCTCCAGGACGGTTTCATTATCGTCAACTATGATCTTCCCTGGGCGATCATTCGATTGGTGCAAAGGGCAGGTCGCGTTGATCGCATTGGACAGAAATCGGAACAGATTCTCTGCTATTCGTTTCTCCCAGCCGAAGGAGTGGAGCGCATCATTCGATTGCGCGCACGTGTACGCCAACGACTCGCTGAGAATGCCGAAGTCGTCGGCACGGACGAGGCGTTCTTCGAAGACGATCGCAACGATCAGACTATTCGCAATCTCTTCACCGAGAAGGCTGGGATCATGGATGGAGAGGCTGATACTGAAGTCGATCTTGCATCCTATGCCTATCAGATATGGAAGAATGCGATAAGCGATGATCCGTCATTGCGCAAAACGATCGAGTCACTTCCCGATGTCGTTTACTCGACGAAGACTCTCGATGTAGCGCACGCTGCCAGCTTGCGTCAGGACGTAGCACCGACTAACAACCCGCAAGCCGGCAGCGTGCGCTACCCTTCGGGGGTTCTGGTATACATGCGCACGGCGAACGACAACGACGCGCTGGTTTGGATAAACCAACAGGGCGAGAGCATCACCGAGTCGCAGTTCCAAATACTGAAGGCCGCCGAGTGCACCCCCGAAACCAAACCACTTCCTCGCAGAGCAGATCATCACTCGCTTGTGCGCAACGCCGTCGAATTCATTCTAAAGGAAGAGAAATCAATTGGCGGCCAACTGGGGCGACCTTCGGGTGCGCGATTCCGCACGTACAGCAGACTTAAGCGCTACGCCGAAGGAATCAAAGGGACCTTGTTCGAGTCTCAGGAGCTGATAAAGGCAATTGACGACATTTACCGGTATCCGCTGCTGCAGTCAGCGACCGATTCGCTCAATCGGCAGCTTCGCATCGGCGTCAGCGACGAACAGCTTGGTCAGCTCGTGATTGCGCTTCGCGAAGAAGACAAGCTGTGCAATAGTCATGAACAGGAAGTGAACGCTGAGCCACAGATAATCTGTTCTATGGGATTAGCCATTTAACATGAAGGTGTAACCTTGACGATTGAATACGCTGAGCGAATAAAACGAGATCCCGCGATCTGCGGTGGTGAACCGGTTGTAGCTGGCACTCGAGTGACGATTCGCACCATACTAGCCAGTCTCGCAGAAGGGGACGGCATTGACGACATTCTCGCTGATTTTCCTTCACTAAGTAGAGACGACGTACGGGCGGTGATTGCGCTGGCGGCAGCGTATACCGAAAAGACTTGACCGTCACTGCTGCTGAGAGCGTTTTATAAAGATCAAGCTGGATACTGATCCAATGTGAGCATTGATAGTTGGAGGCGAGATGGATTGGCAACAAAGAATTGTCATCGACCCGAGTATTCTAGTCGGAAAGCCCGTGGTGAAGGGCACTCGGCTCGCTGTGGAGTTTATCGTAGACCTTCTGGCGCAGGGTTGGTCGCAGGAGCAGATTCTGGCCAACTACCCAGGACTGACTAGCGAGGACGTACATGCCTGTTTGTCCTACGCCAGCGCTGCGCTACGCGACGAGAAAGTTTATCCGCTACACGTGTGATTTGTGCGCATACTAGCGAACGAAAACTTTCCGGGCCTCGCCGTTTCTGCCCTGACAGAACGCGGACACGATGTAATGTGGATTCGAACTGTTGCTCCGGGCATCTCGGACCAGGATATCCTTGCGCGAGCCCAGGCAGAGGGACGGGTGCTGATCACATTTGACAAGGACTTTGGCGAGTTGGCATTTCGTCACGGCCTACCGTCCACTTGCGGAGTGGTCCTTTTTCGAATCGCCGCTCCCTCACCTGAGCGTGTTGCTGAAGTGGCGGCCAGATCTCTCGAATCCAGGGATGACTGGCAGGGTCACTTCTCAGTTGTCGAAGACGCGCGAATACGAATGACGCCGTTACCCTGATCCTTATTCGAGTGCGAAACGGGGAGCCGCGTCAAAACAAAGCCGGATGCCAAAGCTCAACGTCCCGAAAACCCGTGACCTCCTCCAACACTTCGACTTCCAAACTGTGTTCATCGAGGAACTCGGGTGGTCTCAACCGGCCTCGCGCCGGCCGATAACGTTCGAGGCTGCTAACGAGAGTTTTCTGCGCGCTCAGATTGCAGAACTCTCCGGCGTCGTTGTCTTCGAAATCACAACCTCGGACGGCCGCATCCCTGACTCGAGGACTCGCGCGGCGATTCACAAACAAATCGCGAAACTCCATCACGAAAACCTCCTGATTTTCATCGATGACAAGCGCACTCAAAGCCTCTGGTATTGGGTCAAGCGCGAAGAGGGCAAGTCTTATCCTCGCGAGCACTGGTATTTCCAGGGACAGCCCGGCGATCTCTTTCTCTCAAAGCTCAGCTCGATGGTCGTCGACATCAGCGAGTTTGATGAGACCGGCCGGCTGCCAATCGTCGAAGCCGCGAGCCGCTTAAAGAAAGCACTCGATGTCGAACGCGTCACCAAAAAGTTCTACGCGGAGTTCCAGGAAGAACACATTGCGTTCCTCGAATACATCAAGGGCATCGACGACGATCGAGACCGGCGCTGGTACGCGTCCGTGATGCTCAACCGGTTGATGTTCGTTTACTTTCTTCAGAAGAAACACTTCATTGACAACGGCGATGTCCTCTACCTTCAGAATAAGCTTGCAGCCAGCCGGAAACGGGGACGCGATTTTTACTATGCCGAGTTTCTGAGGACTCTGTTCTTCGAAGGCTTCGCGAAACCTGAAGAAGAACGCAGCCCGGAAGCTCGCGCGCTGTTGGGAAAGATCAAGTATCTCAACGGCGGTTTGTTTCTCGAACATCGAATCGAGATCGACTGGAAGAACATCCGGATCGCCGACAAAGCGTTCGACAATTTGTTCGCGCTCTTTGGCCGCTACTCGTGGAACTTGAACGACACGCCCGGCGGTGAAGACGACGAGCTGAATCCGAACGTGCTGGGCTACATCTTTGAGAAGTACATAAACCAGAAAGCGTTCGGCGCATATTATACGCGTCCCGAGATAACCGAATACCTGTGCGAACGCACGATTCACAAGTTGATTCTCGATCGGGTGAATAAGCCGGCGATTCCCGGCGCCTTGCCCGCGCGACAATTCGAATCTATCGCCGAGATGCTGATGAACCTGGATGCTCAGCTCTGTCGCGAGCTGATCCACGATGTCTTGCCGGATTTGAGACTGCTCGACCCGGCCTGCGGATCAGGCGCGTTTCTTGTCTCGGCGATGAAGACGCTGATCAATGTTTATTCAGCGGTCATCGGGCGAATCAAGTTCTTATCGAACGCTTACCTGACAAAGTGGCTCAAGGACATCGAGCGCGAGCACGACCCGGCGTACTTCATCAAGAAGAAGATCATCACCGACAACCTCTTCGGCGTGGACATAATGGAAGAGGCGGTCGAGATCGCGAAGCTTCGATTATTTCTGACGCTTGTTTCGTCGGCTCAGACAGTCGAACAACTTGAGCCGCTTCCAAACATCGACTTCAACATCCTTGCCGGCAACTCGCTGATCGGGCTGATGCACGTTGACGATCACGAATTCGATGAGCGCCACGCGCAGGGTCATCTGTTTGTGAGGCCTTATCGCGAAGTGCTGGCGCAAAAGAACCAAGCGATCCACAACTATCGCCACACCGACAATGTCGGACCGGCACTGCTTGCCCAACGCACAGGTATCGAGGAGCTGAAGAAGGAGGCCACGGGTCCTCTCAATGACATTCTTTTAAACAGCTTTGTGAATCTTGGAATCAAGTTCGAAGAAGTAACTTGGGATGATGCAAGAAAGAAGGCAAGGCCAAAGAAGCGAAGCTTGAAGATCGAAGACATCGAAGCGTTGCATCCGTTTCATTGGGGCTACGAGTTCGATCAGATCATTAACGATGGCGGCGGATTCGACGCGATCATAACCAATCCGCCCTGGGAAATCTTCAAACCAAACGCAAAAGAGTTTTTCCAGGAATTCTCGGACTTAGTCACCAAGAAGAAGATGACCATCCACGATTTCGAGAAGGCACAAGCAAAGCTTCTTAAGGATAAGGAAATTCGCGAAGCGTGGCTGGAATATCTGAGCAGCTATCCGTATCTCAGCGCGTACTTCCGATCGGCCCCCCAGTACAAGAATCAAATCAGCGTTATTAACGGCAAGAAAGCCGGCTCAGATATCAACCTCTACAAACTTTTCACCGAGCAGTGCTTCAACCTCCTGCGAAGAGGAGGTTACTGCGGAGTTGTTATTCCAAGCGGCATTTACACTGACCTCGGAGCAAAACAACTGCGCGAAATGCTATTCGACGAAACTCAGGTCACCGGTCTTTTCTGTTTTGAGAACCGCAAAGAAATCTTTGAAGGAGTACATCGCAGCTACAAATTTATCACGCTAACTTTTCGAAGGGGCCAAAGAACAGAGTCTTTTCCAGCAGCGTTCATGCGTCTTGATGTGGAAGAACTGGAAGGCTTCCCGAAAGAAGGAGGGTTGACTCTCTCGGTCGATTTGATTCGACGTCTGTCACCGGATTCGCTTTCAGTGATGGAGTTCAAGGATCCGCTGGATGTGACCATCGCTGAAAAGATGCTCGAGTTCCCCCTTCTCGGGGAGGAAATCTCTGACACTTGGAATCTGCGTCTTACACGCGAGTTCGATATGACTAACGACAGTTATCTATTCAAGCGCCAGCCAACCGATAGCAGGTTGCCGCTATATGAAGGCAAGCTGATTCATCAGTTCACTCACCAATGGGACGATGCACTCAGATTCTGGATAAACGAACGCGAGGGCCGAAGGGCAATCTTAGGGCGTGGCATTTCCGACAAAGGTCAGATCCTCGGTTACCAACAATACAGGCTTGGAATTCGCGCCATCGGAAGAACGACGGATAGTAGAACACTAATCGTCGGCCCGATTCCAAAGGGCGTGTTCTGCGGAAACTCCATTCTCGTCCTAGATCGGAATAGACAAGGCGGCCGTGACTTCACTGATGAGGAAGTCCTAGTCGTACAAGCCGTGCTTAATAGTTTAACCCTGGATTACTACATTCGGCAGATGGTCTCGGCAAACCTAAACATGTTCTATATCTATCAGCTTCCGATACCGCGACTATTACAAGATGATCCCGCATTTAGACCGATTGTTCAGCGAGCTGCCCGCTTGATCTGCACGACACCGGAGTTCGACGACCTCTTGCGTGAAGTCGGGCTCGGCAGTCACAAGAACGGAGTCACCGATCGGGCCGAGCGCGCTAAGCTGCGAGCCGAACTCGATGGGATGATCGCTCACCTCTACGGCCTCACCGAAGAAGAGTTCACTCACATCCTTTCGACCTTTCCGCTGGTCGAGCAATCGGTGAAAGACGCAGCACTCGAAGCCTACCGCGAGCTTGCGCCCAAGCCGGGCGACCAGGAGATTGCCGCTCTGATAGCAAAAGGCGAAAGCAATCAACTCGAATTCAAATCATCCGCGCGCTGGGACTACAAGCAGGGCAAGCAGAACAAAGTAATCGATGACATCATCGTCAAAACAGTCGCAGCTTTCTTGAACACCGACGGCGGCAATCTGTTGATCGGCGTTGACGATGATCGGAAAGTTATTGGGCTCGCTAACGACTACAAGCTCTTTGGCAAGAAAGATTCACGAGACGCCTACGAGAATTTCCTGACCGGGCTGCTTCTCAAGAACCTTGGCAAAGACATATCAGCTCTATTATCAATCAGCATTCACGAGCTCGAAGGCAAAGACGTGACCAAAGTAGCGGTGACGCCTTCACCGAAGGCTGTCTTCGTTAAAGACGGCGAGGCCGAACACTTCTACATCCGCGCCGGCAATTCAACTCGACTGTTATCAACGCGGGAAGCCATAGACTACTGCAAAGTTCACTGGAAATAGGCCAGGATCAAACGGGGCATAATTCGCAACAGATTGCAGCACGGTCCAACCAGCCGACCGCGCTTTACGCATTCGACTAACTCAAAGTACCAGTCAACCCGACAATCAGACAGATCAACGACTGCCCAATCGCCGCAGGAGAAGTTTCACAAGCGGTCCTGTTTCATAAACCACAACGCCGCTGATAATATCTCCTCTTCGCATATTCCGTAGAAATTGTTCGGTAAGTTGGTTCAGGACATGACCATCCAGGAGACAATGCGCGAGCGGGTGCGTGAGGCGATCAATAAGCTGTTTGATATCGATCTGCAGGAGATCCAGGTCGAGGTGCCGCCGCGAACTGATCTTGGAGATCTCGCCTTCCCTGTTTCCTTCGAGCTCGCAAAAAAATTGAAGGCCTCCACCGGTCAGAAACATAATCCGCGAGACATCGCTAACCGGCTCGCCGAAGAAATGCGCTCGACTGATGGCGTGGTGCGCGTCGATATCGCCGGCGCGGGCTACCTGAACATTTATCTCGATCGCGCGGAGTTTCTCAGAAGCGCGCTCGATGAACGGCAAGCGGTGAAGCCGCGCCTTGGCGGCAAGATCATCGTCGAACACACGGCCGTCAATCCGAACAAGGCTGCGCATATCGGACATCTGCGCAACGCAGTGCTCGGTGACACGACGGTCAGGCTTCTTCGCGCGGCGGGGGAAAGAGTCGAAGTTCAGAACTACATCGACAACACCGGAGTGCAAGTCGCCGATGTGGTCGTTGGATTCAAGCATCTCGAGCGAATGACCTTCGAGCAGATCAAGGCGATCGAGAACAAATTCGATTACTACTGCTGGGACCTTTACGCGCGAGTGGGTGGCTTTTATGAAGAAGACTCGTCGAGGCTTGCATTGCGAACCGAGACGCTTCACGCGATTGAATCGGGCGAGGGCGAGACTTACGAGATGGCTGATTACATATCGACCCGAATACTCGAGTGCCATCTCAACACAATGGCGAGAGTAGGGATCGAGTATGACCTTCTGCCTCGCGAGTCTGATGTTCTTCATTTGAATCTTTGGAGCCGCACGTTCGAGTTGTTAAAAGTTCGCGGCGCGGTAGTGTACGAGACCGAAGGAAAGTTGGCCGGTTGCTGGGTGATGCGCTCGACTGACGAGGCCGACGGCGAGCAGAGCGAACACGAGTTGGATAAGGTAATCGTGCGATCGAACGGAACCGTGACTTATACGGGCAAGGACATAGGTTTTCATTTGTGGAAGCTCGGGCAACTAGATTTGGATTTCTATTACCGGAAGTTTCATCGCTATGCTGGCGAGCACGTCGCGTGGATAACAAGCTCCGATCCGGCTGAGAACGATCCGGGGCATCCTCAGTTTGGAAGCGGCGCGGCTTATTTCAATGTGATCGACATTGGGCAGGCTTACCCGCAGCATTACGTCAAGCTCGGCGTGATGGCTGTCGATCACGACGAGCGCGTAGAACGCAGCGCTCACCTCGGGTACGAGAAGGTCGTGCTGAGTGTGGCAACTGCAGAACAGCTCGGGCAGCAGGTAACAGACGAAGATCGCAAACGCGGAGTCGTTAGCATGTCCGGTCGCAAGGGGCTTGGCGTAAAGACGGACGACTTCATCGATCAGCTCGAGGCGAACGCGCTCACAGAAGTCGCAAGCCGTCACCCGGAGCTCGGCGCAGCCGAGCAGCGCGATGCCGCGCACAAGATCGCTGTCGGCGCGCTGCGCTATTTCCTGTTGAAGTTCACTCGCAATTCGATCATCTCTTTCGACTTCAAGGAAGCGCTCGCTTTTGACGGCGAGACTGGCCCCTACATTCAATACTCTGTGGTGCGGGCGAATTCAATTTTTCGTAAGCTCGCCGACGCGGGAATTGCTTCGAGCATCAATGAAGCTCGGCAACTGAAGCGCGAGCAGGTAGACGACTTGCTCAGCGGCGAATCGGGTGATGAGTTGTGGTCGCTTGTGTATTTGTCGGAGCGGCTCGACGACGTCGTGCGTGGAGCGGTTGCCGCGCTCGAGCCGGCGATTGTTGCGAAGTGGGCGTTTCAGCTTGCGCAGCGCTTCAACATTTTTTATCACAACTATCACATTCTTTCGGAAGCGGACGCCTCGCGCCGATCGCTGCTGATCGCAATCGCCGGCATCGCTCGACGGCAATTGATCAATGCTTTGAATGTGCTGGGCATCGAAGCGCCGGAGCGGATGTGACTGGCCTCGATTTGCGCCCGAAATCAATGTGGTTATATATTGGTCATCGAAGGAAAAGGCACGATGTCAGTTAGTCGAAAAGCGTACGACGAGATAGTTGATTTCTTTGCGCGGGGCGCCAGTTCTGACTTAGTCATTGGTTATCGTCCGTCGAACGAGGCTCAGGCGCGGGTTCACGATCTGCTCGCAAGAAACAAGGCTGGAACGCTGACAACTGAAGAAGCTGCGGAGCTCGAACTCTTTGGCGACCTCGAACATTTCATGCAGCTCGTAAAGGCCCGCGCCCATCAATACGTAGAGAGCCGGTCGTGAGCCCGACTTCTGTGTCGAGTGCGCTCCGCCGCCAAGTCTTTGAGCGTGCTTCCGGTCGATGTGAGTATTGTCTTCTCTCTTTCGTCGACGCTTTCTTCTCTCACGAGGCCGATCACATTATCGCGGAGAAACACGGCGGCGTTACGACCAGTGAGAACCTGGCGCTGGCATGCTTCGACTGCAATCGCTTCAAGGTTCTGATATAGCTTCTCTTGACTCCGAGACTGGGTCTCTCGTGGCACTCTTCAATCCAAGGACTCAAAAATGGAGCGACACTTTTCACTGAAGGACGGGCTAATCGTGGCTCTGACACCTTGCGGCGTAGCAACAGCGCGTCTCTTGAAGCTGAACTGCCCGCCAGAGTGGAGGTACGGGCGGCTCTTACTAATCGAGGTCGTTATCCTTAGGAGTCGACTTGCTTTTGAACTCCAGAAAATGAGTATTGAAGGATTGCCATGCTCATCGTAATGAAAGCCGAAGCCACCGAAGCTCAGGTGGACGAGGTACTGAAAGTCATTCGCGACCTCGGCTTCAAGCCGCATCCGATGCCGGGCGCGACTCGCACTGCAATCGGTATTACCGGCAATCAAGGCGCTATAGACCCAGCCCATTTCGAAATGCTTCCCGGTGTAGCGGAGGCCATCAGAGTTTCAAAGCCTTATAAGCTTGTGAGTCGAGATTTGAAACCGGAGGACACGATTGTCCGCATCCGCGAGAACGAAATCGGCGGGCTCGAACCTGCGATCATAGCCGGGCCGTGTGCCGTCGAATCCTACGAGCAGACGATGGCGATCGCGGAGGTTGTTGCTTCGTGCGGCGTAAAGCTCTTTCGAGGCGGCGCCTTTAAGCCTCGCACTTCGCCGTATTCTTTTCAGGGACTGGGCGAAGAAGGATTGAAGATTCTTGCCGACGCTCGTGAGCGGTTTGGGTTGAGCATCGTTACCGAAGTGCTGGACACGGAAACGGCGGACCTTGTCGAGGAGTATGCCGACATTATGCAAGTTGGCGCTCGGAATATGCAGAACTTCTCTTTGTTGCGTCGCGTCGGCCAGGCGCGCAAGCCGGTGATGCTCAAGCGAGGAATGTCGGCAACGCTGGACGAGTTGTTGCTCGCCGCGGAATACATTATGGCCGAAGGCAACTACAATGTGGTGCTTTGCGAGCGGGGCGTGCGAACGTTCGCAGATCACACGCGCAACACTTTAGACTTGTCGATTGTACCGGCCGTGCAAACGCGTTCACATCTACCAATCATCGTCGATCCATCCCACGGAACGGGCAAGCGCAACAAAGTCATTCCGCTTGCGCGTGCTGCGATAGCGGCGGGCGCCGATGGAATCATGGTTGAAGTTCACAATCACCCTGAACAAGCGTTGTCCGATGGCCCGCAGGCCCTGTTGCCCGAAATGTTTCGCCAGTTGGTGACCGAAGTGGCCGCCATACACAGAGTGATCGCCGAAGTTGAGACGAGCTTCGTGTGATGTGAAATGTAAATGGCAGATGGAAATGAGCTGAGTCGCGAAACGGTGGTTCGCTCTATTTCCAATCAGCCACGGCTGATTTCTTCCATCGCCTCACGTCCCGTTCTTGTAGTCGCGGTGATCGCTGCGACTATCTCCCTTCTCTCATTTGTTTATTTTTTTTCGAATGGAATGACGAATGTCTATGGCGATGGGGTCGCGCACGTAAACATCGCTCGCAAGGTCGTCGATTCACCGGATTCATCGCTCCGTCAGCGTTACATTCAGATCGGCTCTCCCTGGCTTCCGCTTCAAACGGTCTTGATGCTCCCGCTGGTCGCAAATGATTGGATGTGGAGGACGGGCACAGCGGGCAGCATCATCTCGATGATCTCATTGGTTGTTGCGGCAATTTTTCTTTATCTGCTTGCGAGAGGTTTTTACGGAAGCGAGGACGGTATCGCGAAGAAAGCGCTGCCAGTGGTCTCAGTAGGAATACTGCTGTTCAACCCAAGTGTGTTGTACCTCCAATCGACGCCAATGAGTGAACTGTTGTTCATGGCAGCACTCGCAGCGGCGGTTTATACGTTGCAACGTTGGACCGCCAATCAAACGCTGAAGCGCCTGGTGCTCGCCGCTTTGATTATTTCGCTCGCGACGCTGGCACGCTACGAGGCTTGGGCTGTCGCGGCGCTTTCCGTGCCGATAGTCACTCTGACAACTATTGGCGACTGGTCGACTAAGCTAAAAAGCGGAGCGATTTATTCGGTGCTTGTCGCGATTGGTCCGATCTATTGGCTTTGGCACAACTGGCTGATTTACGGAAACGCATTTGAGTTTTTGACCGGACCGAACTCGGCGCGCGGTCTGTACCTGCAGAACCGCGCGAATCTCGGATGGTCAGCAGTCTTCGCAGGACACCCGCTGCTTGACGTGTTGACGATTGCGACGGCGGTTGCCGTTTGCGCCGGACCTTTTGTATTGCTTCTCGGGACGGCGGGATTCGTGAGCTCGTTATTGAAAAAGAAAAGAACGATGATCCCGCAGTGGCCTCTCCTGCTGTTGATGATGCCGTTTTTCTTTCACGTCTTCAGTCTGTACAGAGGTGAGATTCAGATATTCCCGTTGAGCGCTTTCGGGTTGCTCAACGTGAGATACGGATTGCCCCACTTACTCGCGGTCGCGTTGTTTGCGCCCGCGATCGTCACGCTTTGCAAAGGTAAGTCGATTCGCTGGGCAATCATGGGAATCTGTTTAATCGTTGCATTGCAATATGGCTATCTGATTTCTGATGACGTACGACAGCTTGCGGTGTTCCAGGAGGGCTATCGCAATGGGGTCAATTCAAAGGCGGCTCGCGAGCGCGCTCGAGTAGCATCTTTTCTGCGAGACAACCCTCCCAGTCAAATGACGTTGATGCACACCGGCGCGCTCGGACCGGTGGTACCCCAGGGCGGAATGCGGTTTTCAAAAGTTATTCACGAGGGAACGGCGCGTTGGTATCAACTAGATGGAATTCCTGAAGACATCAGCGACGTGATTTTGCAGCAAGGCGACCCGCTTGATACGCGATTGCGTGTCAGCGCTACACTCTCCGGTGAATTAGCTTCTCGGTTTCAGGAGCAACTATCAGTCGGGAATATCAGAGTTCTCGTCCGGAAAAATTGATCGCTCATCTGACATCGGCTCCGGTGTAACTTCGGTGAGCCAGTGTTCGAACACGGTTTCGTCCAGCGGCTTTAGCCAGATACATCGCGCGGTCTGCCATCTCGATCAGCTCTTCCTTATTCTTTGCGCCCGACGGATAAGTAGCGACGCCAATGCTCGCAGTAACCTGACCTATTCTATCGACCGGCGTTGACGCGATCGATTCGCGCAATCTCTCGGCCACATCGATTGCGTTTTCGCGATCGCACTTGGGAAGGATAACTACAAACTCCTCGCCGCCATATCGCGCGCTTATATCTACTTCGCGAACGGCAGCCCGCATCATCGAAGCTACGTGGCACAACGCTGTGTCTCCTGAGCGGTGGCCGTGAGTGTCGTTGATTTCCTTTAAGTGATCGAGGTCAAGCAATATCAAGGACACCTGTTCGTTGTTTCTATCTGCGAGTTTGGTCTCTCGATCGAGCCGTTCCTGGAAATATCCGTGATTGTAAAGACCGGTGAGAGCATCGGTCATCGCCTGTTTTTGAACTTGTTGAAACAATCGCGCATGACTTATTGCGACCGAGAGCTGATCGCACACCGTCTTGACCATAAGCATTTCTTCATCTTCCCAAACACGCGAAGCGGCGTCGTCTTCGATGACGAGCATTCCGATGACGGTGTTGCGATATGAAATCGGCACTTCAAGCGAGCCGGAAGCCGGAGTCTGTACGCCATTCATTTCTCGCGCCGGTTCTTGCGTTTTGCCCGGCTTGCCCACCTCGGTTTGATCGCTAGTCCAGATGGCATGACCATTGTTGTTGACCAGCGACGACGAGCTGGTTGGATGATCGTTCGATTCTTCGGGCCGTTCGTATATGCTCATGCCTTCGGGCATGTTAGTTCCTTCCTGCCACAGCACCACTGCCGCTGTGCGCGCGTTCAACGCACGGCCGACTTCTTCAACCGCCGCCTGAAGTATCGGTTCAAGCTCGAGTGTGCTCGAGATTGCGGAGCTTATGCGGTTGGTCGCCATCTCGAGCTCATTTTGGCGCTGCATCAGCATCGTGACCTTGGTAGTGAACGTCAGCGCGAGCCTGAGCGACGAGGTGCGAGGCGTACAGGCGTTGAGCAGGGCTTCAAATCTCTCGCGCTCCTGCGGCCTTTGAGCGTTCATTCGCGCCATCAGGTATTCGACAGCGGTGAACACTACGTTCGGATCGAATGTCCAGACCATCTCATAAGGGGTCAGGTCGCTGGTTGTTTCGTTCGGGACGATGGATGATGCAAGCAAACCGCAGAATCGCGGCTCCATAACGAGTATAAACGGGCCCGTCTCAATGCTGTGGTGGTCACCCTCTTCGACCTTCGTTAGCTTGACGGAAGGTTGTGGAGTCCAGGTTCGAGCCTTGCACTCAGAATTGCCGGAGAATAAATAAACTCGCCGCGAAGCAGCAACGAGCTTCGCGAGGCGCTGTGTCTCGCGTGCAGGTTCGCCGCTCAAGCAACGAGCTTCAATGACCAGCGCCGAGAGCTTATTCTCGATCACCACATCTTCGAAATATCGCACCAGTCGCGACACCGTCTGCTGGTTGCCGCGCATCGGGGCAAACTCCTCGCCGTGTTGATCGGTAAGAACATAATAGAGCGAATGCATTAAACCGTATTCTCGGAGGTCTGATCCCGCGGTCTAGGGGCTGAGGCGGTCGCTCTCATTCTAACTTGCGAGTGACTGCTGTCAATTCTTTTCATTGTAATTTTCGCAAGATCGACCGTCTCTTATGCAGTGAGATAATGTAATTTTTTCACACCGCAGGCGGAAACTCCTACAGTTCGATTTACTCTTCTGTTGTGACTGAAGTCGAAACCGCTTTTATTTGAGCTAATTGATAGTGGACGCTTTAGGTGTCAATGGCACACTGCTCGCAGAGGCATGATCGAAACTACCCCGCGTCGATGGTCGCAACTCGTTTTATTAATCGGCGCTTATCAAAGACCTGAGGAGGTAAGAACAATGTATAAGTTGCTTTGCGTTGCCGTGCTGATGGCGATGGCAGTCGCATTCGAATCTGGTTGCGCGACCAAAAAGTATGTGCGCAATCGCGTAGCGGAACGAGTCACGCCTTTGGAGAACCGCACGGGTGAGCTTGAAGAGACCTCGCGCAGAAACACTCAGCAAATAGGCGAGTTGAGGACCGGCATCGATGATGCTCGCGCGCGCGCAGATCGAGCGCAAAGCACCGCCGATAGCGCCTCGTCTTCTGCTGAGCAGGCTAATACTCGCGTGGCTGGGGTCGAGCACAGCGTTGACGATCTTCGCGCGAATCTCGACAAGTACACGATTCAGACAACGCAGATGGTTTTCTTCCGCCCGGGCAGCGCAGTGCTGACCAAGGCGGCGATGGCGCAGCTCGATCAGCTCTCATCGCAGATCACCGACCGCAGGGGCTTCGTGCTCGAGATCGTAGGCTTCGGCGATTCAGCGAGAGCTACTCGCTACAATCAGAGTCTCGCGCAGTTGAGAGCAGAAGCGGTTCAGCGATATCTTGCAGACAAGGATAATGTTCCACTGATGCGAATGTTCGCGGTGGGTTTTGGAGCCGCGAGGCCGATGATTCAAAACGCTTCAACGGGCGAGACGACCAATAGTTCAAGCAGCGGAAGCTCTCAGTCGACGTTACCTCGCCGGGTTGAGATTCGCCTTTTGACCAACGCTGCAGTCGAAAGCATGCCGGCTAAACCAGCCACCTCCGGGTCGACTCAAAATCCATAATCACGGTTGCCGACCTACTGTGATCAGTGGACAGAGTTGGCGATCATCGCTGAATGCTCGGTGATGACCGCCAACTCTACTCTCTTGTCACTTACAAAAGCTCGCCCAGAATCACTCCTCCGCTAACAAAATCAATCTCTTAGATGATATAATCCGGGAGCAACCGGATCTGGTGCCATCGCATCACACGCATTGAGGTCATTGGCCTGATCCGCTAGCGCGCTGACGACCGTGACCGGCGAACGAATCCAACCAGTGTCGGACGTTGAACTGGCAAGGGCAGCGGCCGCCGGGGATTCGGCAGCGTTTGAAAAACTGTACGAGCAGCACCGCAGACGAGTGTACTCACTGTGCTTGAGAATGCTTGGGAGTGCGTCGCAAGCGGAAGATCTTACTCAGGAAGTCTTTCTTCAGGTCTTCAAGAAGATTGGAAGCTTTCGCGGAGACTCAGCATTCACAACCTGGCTTCATCGATTGACGGTGAACCAGGTTTTAATGCATCTTCGCAGACGCGGCGTTAAGCTCGAGCATACCAGCGAAGAGGGCGATTTCACCGACGTCGTTGAAACGCCACTCCAAAGCACTCGAAGGATATCGATGGTCGATCGGCTTGCTCTCGAAAAGGCTATTGCCGAACTGCCACCAGGTTATCGAACGGTGTTCGTCCTGCACGATGTCGAAGGTTACGAGCACGAGGAGATATCGGGTCTGCTCGGCGTTACAGTAGGAACTTCGAAGTCGCAGTTGCACAAGGCTCGAATGAGGCTGCGTGAACTATTGACCAAAAAATGAGGCGGTCGCAATTTTTTAATTCAGGTGAGTGAGATGGTTTGCAAGGAGTGTCAGGAATTTTTATCCGAATACATTGACGGAGGACTCGAGCTCGGAGAGCAGGTCAACCTCGAACGGCATCTTGCCGATTGCGAGCCTTGCCGCGCTGTTCGCGACGACTTGCTGCAGATTGTTCATTTCAGCCAGCGGCTTCCGCTTCAATCGCCGTCGGCAGCCGTCTGGTCGCGAGTTCAATCCGGATTGGAAGACTTGAAGCCGGGCGCATGGTCTATGCCACTCAGATGGTGGACTCGAATCGGCGCATTCAACTTCAATTTGACTCTTCCGCAGACAATTGCAGCCGCCGCGGTCCTTGTAATCGTCCTATCGATCGCCGTGATCCAAACCCGGCGCGGCAATAGCACACTTCCAGCCCAGACTTCGGCGACCAGCGCGCTTATATCGCCTGGCGACGTGACGCCTCTTTCGAAAGCGGATCTGCAGCAGCTCGAGAGTCAAATCGGTGTGATGAGTCAGGCCGTGGAGCAGCGCAAGAATTCGTGGGATCCGGAAGTTCGAAACGCCTATGAGCGAAATCTGCTCTACGTTGATCAGTCATTGATAGAGTGCCGTCATCAGTTGAACGATAATCCTGCTGACGATGTGTCTCAGGAATTGATGCTTAATGCCTATCGAGAGAAGGTTCGGCTGTTGGCCAGTTTCGAAAACTTTTGAGGTTCAGTGGAAGGCCCCCAACCGATTGAAACTGCGTAGAACACTCGGACGAGTATGAAGTATTTCATTCCGGTAGTTCTTTCCATCTTCATTTGCGCCGGCAATGTCTTGCCCTTTTGCGAATCCCTCTCGCGATTTGAACGGACTTACACGCCTCGAGGAGCCGCGCATCTCACTATCTCGAACGTGAACGGGACGATCCGCATCGTCGCTTCAGACAAGAAGACGATCTCCGCGCGAGCGACCGCCGCTCCATCAGTTTCGATTGAAGATCAGGTCATTGGAGATGACATAACGATTTCGACGTCGCGTAATCTAAGAATGGCGCACGCCGATTTCGAGGTGTCTGTCCCGCCTGAGACTTCGATCTCGGTCAAGAACTATGTTGGCAAGATAGAGCTTCGAGGAATTTCAGGACACGTCAGCGTGTTTTCGATCGATAGCGACGTTCATCTTGTTGACGTAAGCAGCCCGTCGGTTGAAGTGAGAGTGACCAGCGGCGACATCTATTTTGACGGCGATCTTCGCGAAGGCGGCGCCTATACCTTGCAAACGATGAAAGGCGATCTCGATGTCACGCTGCCAAGCGGAACGCCTTTCAATCTCAATGCTCGAGCGCTGAGCGAGAACATAAACCTCGGAGCGTTCATCTCGAGTCTCTCCGGTTCATCGCGGGGTCCGAAAGGTGTGTCCGGCACACATCTTCGAGGAGGACCGCGTCTGACGTTGACCACTTACGCGGGCCGCATACTCCTTCACAAAAAATAACAGCGCTTATTTGATTCCGGTGATCACCGTAGCTTTGATGGAGACTTCGAATGAAGCACTGCTCCGTTCGCGATTGATGATCTTTGCGATTTGACTGCGCACTTCGTCGCGATTTCCCTCCGGAACAATCTCGAGCCAATCCGACATGAAAAAATCATCGATGAGCGGCGAATCGAGGAACTCTTGCGCATTTTCGTAGTGGAACTCTTCTTTGCTTACGAAACTCTCGACATTTCGGAAGCCCGAACGTTCGGCAATTTCTTCGGCATCGGATAACGTGCGGTGCTCGTTCATCAATCGCTCGAGCGACGCCAGTACATCATTGTCGATTCCAGCTTCGTGGAGTGCTTCCCAGTAGATCGAAAAGAATTCTCCGAAGCTTCCGCGCGTGGCTAGTTTCAACACCACGCGCGCGTCGGGCTGCGCCACTCGACGCATCTCGGCCAGCGTTGCTTCGATCTCACCTACCGGCAACAGCGATGCATCTCCGACAACGGCATCAAAGTCGTCACTCTCAAATGGCAGGTCCGAACCGCCGCCCTGCTCGAATCTCACATTGTCGAGCTTGGCGATCTGCGCTTTTGCGCGAGCGATTGCGACGCGTTCCGCGCTTGGATCGATGCCGATAACCTCACCCTTGTCGCTCATACGGGCCGCAAGTTCTATCGCGTGAGCTCCCGTCCCACAGTTGACGTCGAGTATGCGCCCTTCAATCGGTAGTTCAACATTCTCGTTGACAAGTGTGTCGAAGCGATCGCGCCAGTCCGGTGTAATGAACAAATCGTAGCGAAATGCGAGTTCCTTGGAATCACTCATAACTTCTGGATCAAAATGATAACACGAACCGGATTTTGATTTCATTCACGACTCGCCCAGCCGCGAGCTTGTGTGTTTGCGGCCTCTTGAAGTCGCCGCTACAATTAACCGCTCTTCAAGAAGCGCAAAATGGAATCGAACACTTTCTATTGTCCTGTTTGCCGCCGTGAAGTGGATATCGAGAATGCGGTGAATTCCGAGGCGGTCGACCCTTCGCTTCATCCGCTGCTTGCGGTGAATATGCACGCGTGGGAGCCGGGCAAGCAGATATGTGGCGACTGCGTCACCCGCTATTCGCAGCTTCACGATGAGCTCACGGCCGCGTATCCGCACTTTGCCGAGCAGGAGTTGAAGGTCTTGCCGACTCCGATGCGGCTGGACGCGCCCGATGAGTTTCGCGGACGTGGCGCCACAATCGCTTTTCTCGATTCAGGCTTTTATGCCCATCCCGACCTCTCACAACCTCGAAATCGAATCCTGAAATACGTGAACCTGGTTGAGCGAGCCAAGACTGCCGATCTCACGACACCGCAGGTTTCATCCTGGCATGGAATGATGACTTCAGTGGTGGCCGCGGGAAACGGATATCTGTCAGATGGCCTCTATCGCGGCATCGCCTCCGAAGCAAACGTAGTGTTAGTGAAAGTCGGAATGTCGGCGCGCGTTCGTCATCAAGACATCGCTCGTGGAATTCGATGGGTCATTCGCCACAAGGACGAATTCAGAGTTCGGATCATAAACATTTCAGCAGGCGGCGACTTTGAAGCAAGCTATCTGACTGACGAACTCTCGCAGGCGGCTGAGGACGCGACCCGAGCCGGGCTGCTGGTTGTGGCAGCGGCAGGCAACTCCGGTCACCTTCCTCATCACCCGGTTCTGCCGCCCGCCTCGGCGCCTTCTGTGATTGCAGTTGGCGGGCTCGACGACAAGAACAATCTCGACTTCTCTGATAATGATATGTATCGGTCGAGTTATGGTCCGACGATCGACGGACTTCAAAAACCTGAGATCATCGCGCCGGGTATTTGGATCGCCGCCCCGATATTGCCCGGAACGCCTACGGGCAAACAGGCGACTCTGCTGTCTGAGCTCGAACACGCATCCGACGCCGAGCTGCGCGACATCATCAAGCGCAACGCGGGTGTGGACGAAGATCTCGATCACGCGATTGAGCTCGCGCCGTATCTTCTTCGACAGGTCACCTGGTTGAAAATCCGCGACAATAACGTGATAAGCGGTCACTACAAGCACGTCGACGGTACAAGTTTCGCCGCGCCCATTGTCTCGTCCATCGCGGCTCAGATTCTCGAGGCGGTTCCCGACCTCAAACCGAACGAAGTGAAATCGGCCCTTGTTAAAACAGCGGTCAGGTTGGATCACGTGCAGGTTGACCGGCAAGGCTGGGGTATCGTCAATCCGCGAGCCGCAATCGCCGAGGCGATGGCAATGCGAGAGACACGCGCTTCGAACCCTGCATTCTAAAGCTCATCATTGGCCCGCGTTGTAATACCAACTTTCTATATGATAAAAGTTAAGAACGACGCTAACAGTAAATTTGATGATAGCCAGAACATTTTTTGAGACTCTCGAGGCGACTCGCACGTATAAAGGTCGAGTGAGCCAGCGCGGCGAGCTGACTCAGAAATCTTCCAAAGAATCTTCACTAAGGAGAGAGTGAAAAGTATGGACAGCAAATTGGCACCGCAAGCTGAGGCTCAAAAGGCGGCAGCCGAGCCCGAGATTCCGGTTTCCAATCCCGGAGAAAAGAAGGACGGCAAGCCGGCTTCTTACTCGATGATGGAGCCGAAGATGCGTCGGATTTACGGCGAGTTCTACCGCGAGATTTACTTTTCGGAGAAGAAACAGCTCGATACAAAAACACAGGAGTTGATTTCGATCGCCGCATCGCTGGTAGCCAAGTGCCAGGGTTGCATAGATGGTCATCTCAAGAAAGCAATGCAGGCCGGCGCGACCCCGGAAGAAATCAGCGAGACGATTTCGATTGCAGCCGCAATCAACGCCGCTGCCATAATCGATCTCACAGATGTTTCCGCCGCGAATCTCAACATCAATCATTTTCCAAGCGACGGGCCGCGCTTCAGAGGTTAATCAATGGATATTCTTTCGCAGATGGGAGTAGGAGTTCTCTCGATTGTAATCACACTGGTCGGGAGCTTTGCGGCCAACCTGATGCCGCGCCAGACCGGCGCCACCCAGCAAGCTTCTTCTTCAATGCAAGCTCCTTCCGACACCCACGTTGAATATGCGTCGCTTCAATCGGCGGCGCTTGGAAAGGAGCTGAAGTTTGCGATTCAGTTTCCGCCGTCTTATGAACGCGACACGAAGCGCCGGTATCCCGTGCTTTATTTCCTCCACGGAATGTTCGGCAACGAACGCGAGTTCGAGCGTCGTGGAGTTGCTGCAGCGGTGAACAAGCTTCGCGACGAAGGTAAGATTGGAGAATTCGTCATCGTTTCGCCGGCGGGCGAAAATAGTTTTTATTTGAACGCGAAAAACGGCGCTCGCTACGAAGATGCGATCATGAAAGATCTGATCCCGTACGTCGAACAGAATTATCGAGTGATGAACACACCGTCGGGCCGCGCGATTCAGGGAATTTCGATGGGCGGCTGGGGCGCGTTGTTGCTTGCCTTCAAGTACCCGAGCATGTTTTCAACTGTGACAACCCACAGCGCTGCGTTGTTCGCAGAGTTGCCGCATCCGACGGGCACCGATCGCCGTTCGCAGTTCATGCTTCAAATAATCGGGAAGATCTTTGGCGATCCGCCTGATGAAGAATTCTTCCGCTCAGTGAACCCAATTTTTATCGCCGAGCAGAACGCTGCGACGATCAAAAAATCCGGAATCAAAATCTATTTCGATTGCGGCGAACAGGATCGTTACGGATTCCAGGAGAGCAATAAGCTCTTTGACGATAAGCTGACGAAGCTCGGCATTGTTCACGAGTTTCATTTGTTCCCGGGCAATCACGGCTGGGACTATATGATCTCGGTGGCCGATCACTCGTACACGTTTCTGTGGAAGAACTTCAAGACCGACGCGCGAGCTCAAGCTTCGGCTCCCGCGCGGGCGAACCATTGAAGCTCGCTCTCTTTTCGTTCTTTAAATGGGGCTGACAGTCGCATCGTCAGCCCCTTCTGATTTTGATCATCCGATGACAACAAGTCCCGCAAGAAATGCCCGAAGCCGATTTGCCGAAATAGTCTCGGCCGACGAGCGAGTCAACTTAGCCGAAGCCGCGCTGGTGATCGCGGCGGAAGAATATCCGCGACTCGATGTTGAAGCTTATCTCGAGAAGCTCGATCTTTTCGGCGACATCGCGCGCAACCAGGCTGCAAACGCGCGCGATGCCATGGATTTCATTTCAGCAATCAACACTACACTGTTTGAGCGGCTCAGCTTTCGAGGCAATCGCGACGCCTACTACGATCCTCGCAACAGCTTTTTGAACGAGGTGATCGATCGACGAACCGGAATTCCAATTACGCTTACCGTCATTTACATCGAAGTGGCCAGGCGAATCGGATTCGCGGTGAAAGGCGTCGGCTTGCCGTTTCACTTCATCGCAAAACACGAAGCGGAGACCGGAGACATCTACATCGACCCGTTCAACGAAGGACGGGTGCTCGGACGAAATGCCTGCGCGGAGTTAGTAGCGAATGTGAGCGCGGATAGGGTCGAACTTCGAAATGAACACCTCACGGCGGTCGGCAACAAACAAATCCTTACGCGCATGCTGTCGAATCTTGTAGGAATCTACTCGACAACGGATCGTCGGCGCGCGCTTGCGGCAATCGAGCGCGTCTTATTGATCAACCCTGGTTCGACGTCTCACATACGCGATCGAGGATTGTTGCTGGCGTCGGTGGGTGATTCCGCGACCGCAATCATCGAACTCGAAAAGTATTTAACGCTCGCGCCGCAAGCCGCGGACTGCGACGTTATCCGCGGCCAAATAAAATCGATCCGGCAGAATCAAGCGAAGCTGAACTAGTCGCTTTAGCGCAACTCCCTTTGCGTCATTTTTGTCCGCGCCGCTTGCCCCAGGTTGGTGGCGGTGGCTCCTTGGACGCTCGATCAACGGGATGCTCTTTGAGCATTCGCATCGCTTCCTGCACAGCTTTCTCAAGCTGAGGATCATGTCCGGCGATGACGTCCTTCGGCCAATTCTCGACGTCGATGTCCGGAGCCGTACCCTCGTTTTCAACCGCCCATCTGCCGTCTCGCGCGAAGAACCCGCCGCGCGGCGCGATCATAGAGCCGCCATCAATGAACGGCGGAGTGTCTGCCGTGTGCACGAGCCCTCCCCACGTTCGCTTGCCGACAAGCAACCCGATCTTGCGGTACTTGAACATGTACGGCATCAAGTCGCCGCCGGAGCCGGCCATTTCATTGACGATCATGACCTTCGGTCCCCAAATGCCGGCCGACGGACTCGTGAACGGGTAACGATCTCCGGCAACGTTGTTGAAGTACCCATCGAAATCGCGCTGCAACACATCGATTATGTAATCAGCGGCAGAGCCTCCACCGTTGTAGCGCTCATCGATGATCGCGCCGTTCTTCTCTTGCTGCGCGAAGTAATATCGATTGAAGCTGGTGTAGCCGGGCTGTCCGGTGTTGGGCACATAAACATAAGCGAGTTGCCCCCCTGAGAGTTTATCGACGAGGCGGCGATTCGCTTCGACCCACCCTCGAGTTCGAAGCCCTTGTTCGTTCGCGACTGGAATAACAGTCACAAGTCTCGCGCCTTCCATCGTTGGACGATCGTTTAGAGTAAGAGCGGTCTGGCGGTTCGCCGTTCCATCGAGAAGCCGATAGATGTTGTCCGGCGCTTTCAACTCGACGCCGTTGATCGCGAGGATGTAGTCTCCAACTTTCGCGTCAACGCCGGGGGCCGCCAACGGCGCGCGCAGTTCAGGATTCCAGCTCTCATTGTCGTAGATTCTTGTGATCTTGTAGCGTTCGTTCTCGATCGCGAAGTCGGCTCCCAACAGTCCGCCCATCGAAGGCGGCACTTCCGGCATGTCTCCACCGCGAACGTATGAATGCCCGATTGCGATCTCCGCGCCCATCATATCGAGTAAGTAGTTGAGGTCAGCGCGATGATTCACATAAGGCAGCAACGCTCCGTACATCTGCTTGTCTTTGACCCAGTCCGTTCCGTGCATGTTCGGCACGTAGAGATAGTCGCGTTGATTGCGCCAGCCCTCATTGAAAATTTGTTTGAATTCCTCTCTCGGTTCCAGGTACATCCGAAGCACAACGTTGAGATGTCCCTGAGCGGCTTGCGGCGGATTGCGATCGGCATCGACGAGATACAACGCAGGCGTTGGCGGTGGGCCTCCTGCTGCAACGGGAGCGCGTCCCGCGCCGGCAGAGATGCCGGGCGTTCGATAGAGAAGCTTGTGTCCATCCGCGCTGACGTCATAGTCTGCAACTCCCGTTACAAAAGACGCGGCCTTGCGGTCGCTTAGCCGATATCGATACAAAGTGCTGCCCGCGAAGCCCCCGCCAAAACCGCCGCCTCGACCTGCGCTCGGAGAAGCTTCCAGATAAAAAACAGTACCAGCGGCTCCCGCGCGTAATCGCGAGTATTGATGCTCGGGAATTCCAGCTACCGAAATGATTCTTTGTTGCAAGCCGTCGAAGTCGATTTGCACGGCTACGGGCACTCGAGGAGCTCGTGGAGCCTGCGGGGCTTGATCGGCATCCGGAGTTGCATTATCAGTATTAGCGCGGCCCGCGCGCGGGCCTGCCGGAGCGCTGCCGACGCCTTTGTCTTCATCGCTTTCAGGCAGAAGCGGACTCGGCTCGCCCTTCTTCAACACTGCAAGATAAAGCCCGAAGTTCTCATCGTGGTCGTAAGAGGTCATGTCCAACCACTGAGACCTCAAGCCGAAATCAGTCGACGCGAGGAACCATAAGTACTTGCCGCTCGCGTCCCAGGCCGCCGAAACAGAATCCGCGAGACCATCGGTGACTTGCTTCGTCTCGCCTGTCTCCACATTGCTGACGAAGATCGCGTGATAAAGCGATTTGAGCCTGCTCGAATACGCCACCCATTTCGAATCCGGGCTCCACACGGGATCGAGAGTTCGTTGCGGCACCATCCATGGATCGCTGCCTATAATCTTCGCGCTACCCGTTTCAACATCAAGCACCCACACCTTCAGATTCGTGTCTGTAAAACAAATCTTCTTCGAATCCGGTGCCCACGAAGTAGTGTAGTAATGCGTCGGGTGGTCGAGCGCGATCTCGCGAGGCGGAGTGAGCCCGTCTTGAGCTTCGATCACCAGTTTATACTCGCCCGACTTGTCACTGAAATATGAAACGTACTTTCCGTCTGGCGACCACGCCGGATCGCGCTCTGCTGACGCGCTCGAGTGTGTGAGATTTCGGACGTCGCCTTTTTCGGCTGGAATCGTGAAGATCTCACCGCGAGCCTCGACAACAACGCGCTTGCCGGTTGGCGAAAGCGAGATGTTAGTCATCCGGTTTGTCACGTCCTGCCATCTCGGCATCATCCATGGAAAGTCGCCGGTCGCAGTGATATTCACAACGTGTTCCTTGCCGGTTTTTGCATCAAGCTCGTGCACGTAGCCGGCCTGCTCGAACACAACGGTCCCCGAACCTGCGTCGAGCGTCTTTACATCGAAGTCGGTGAATTTAGTTACCTGGTTCAGCTTCGAAGACTTCGTGTCGTAAGACCAGATGTTGGCGACGCCATCACGATCCGAAATGAAATAAACCGTGTCGTTCACCCACGCCGGATCCATGTCCTTCGAGTCGGTCCACGGCGGAGAGGAGAGATCATAGGACTTCAAATCGACGATCCAGATCGGGCGATTCTGGCCGCCTCGATAGTTGCGCCGCTCTTCGTCCCAGGAGTTGTTCATTCGATAAGCGATGCGAGAGCCGTCCGGCGAAATCTTGCCTTGATAACCTCTCGGCAGCGCCATCGGTTCTTCGACCCCGCCACTGGCGGGAACCGTCCAGAAGCGAGGCGCTCCGCTCGGCGCCCACGTCGCGCGCGTCGAAGAAAACATCACGGCTTTTCCGTCCGGCGTCCACCCCTGAACGAGGTCCGGCGCGGGATGCCACGTGAGGCGCTTGGGCTCGCCTCCCTCGGAGGGAATCACGTAAACGTCTATGTTGCCCGCGTACTCGCCGCTGAAAGCGATCATCTTTCCGTCAGGCGAGAAATGAGGATTCAAGGTCTGTCCTTGAAAGCTCGTCAGCCGTCGCGCCATACCTCCCGCGCGCTCGACCGTCCAGATGTTATTGGCGTAAGCGAATGCGATTTGTGTGGCGCTGACCGTTGGCGATCGAAGCAATCGAGTCGACTCGCCGTTAGCCGAAGCCGTTTTCGTGGTCAAGCTGAATAAACTCAACACGGTCAGCATTCCAATTGTGACCGCCGTTAAAGTAAGAACAGAGCGATAGCGTAGTGTAGTTGGGAACGGTTGCACGGACATGATTGCGCCTCCGGAAAGAGTTTTGGTTATTGAGCTAATGCATGTATCACGAAGCGACTCGACGGTCAAAGCTTCGGCTTGGAGTCAAGGATGTTCGACTGGTGGTGCTGGCGGCCGGGTTATGATGTCGATCGAGTTACGCGTTGCGTTGCCGAAGTAAGAATCTGGCAGTAGTCTATTCACAGCTTCTCGAGGAGGGATCGCATGTCGACTCAGACCATTACTGAGAGTTTCAGGAAGTTATCACCCACCGAGAAAATCCGCGTGCTTCAGGAACTTTGGGACGACGTGGCGGAAGACGTCGCCAGCGAGCCTCTATCCGAATCGCAGAAGCTGCTACTCGACGAGCGCATCCAGCAGCACGTTGAGAATCCCTCCGACGTGGAACGCTGGGACAGGACACGAGACGACATTCTCAGTGAACTGTGAGGTCGGGCCTTGGCTTGATCTCTGATTAGAAGCAAGAGGTATCGCCTTAGATTCCTGGTATCGAAGAGGGCGCTCAAACAAAGTCGTTCAAGGGGTCCCCAGCCCGGTCAAGGTGGTCGTACATCGAGCGGTACAGGCGCAGGTTCGCAAATTCGCGAATTTAACAGCTATGTCAGCCGAGAAGGATAGCCAACCCACCGAACCACTCCGTAAAACGGGTATACACTTCGCCTCTCGATGCGGGATCCGAACTGGGTATAAATGTACGCACCATATAAACGTCGGTTGGCGCAGATATAATGATGTCTTCTTGCCTGATATAATAGCGTTCGTACTTTACACCCCCTACCGTGACGTCTTTAAGAGTAATCCGAAATTGAGCATACAGCACGTTGCCTACTTTCTGGGAAGTTACTAGCTCGACACTGATTTTGGGATCAACCACAGGAAGGCTGAATATGCTTTGCATCTGCGCAAGCTGGAGAAATCCAACTATGTCCCCTCGATAAATGTTTTCAAGTGCTTTCCTAAAGTCTTGTGGATTCTGTTGTACAGAGAGGTCGACTTGTGAAGCGGACGTAGTTGCTCTACCCATGATCTCTGCTGCGCTACCCACGATTTCTGCGAACCTATCAATCGGTGTCCTCTGCACTATGATTAATGGAACAGCAGCTTTAAAAACCTGGCTTCCCTCCATCGGAAGAACAGCACCTCCTTGCCATAAGTGAATCTGAGGAGCAAGCGCCAAAAGAGGATCCAACTCCGGTGGCGGCGCTTGTCCAGTGAGCAGCTTGGCCAACGCGCTTTCGCTCGATGTGGAGTAAGTCCATGTCGTTGTGTCAGGTGAAGCGTAAAAGTTATCCTCGGGTAGAAACTTTGAAGTTGTTGGTATCCTCGATTCTTCAGTCTTAGCAATAATAAATTTTCTTACATCGAGGAATCGTTCCCCTTCTTTGCCCTCTATACGCCGATCTATAGAAATCAGCTGAGACTCAAGTTTGTTAACTGCGGCATCCTTGCTCTGCTTGTCGAAATACCCTTGAACTCCTACCACAACACTTGCCGTGGCCAGCGAGACTACAATCAAGAAAACCCAAGGGTTCCTTTCGACCCGCTCTTTGATACTCATTGGTTTCTCTATTGGTCGCCCTGCTTGATCGTTCTGCTCCGGAGCGATAAGCAACGCATTCTCGATCTGCGGCTTTGCCCCTTGCGGAACCCCGAGTTCATGGGTCGGCTCATTATTCGCTTGCTGTGAATTTTCCATGGAAGCATCTCCGTTCGAATAGGAAGAATACAGGTCACGGTTGGCAGCCTCACGTTAATCTACCACCAAATCTCTGTCAAGTTTGCAAGCCAAATTGCACTCCGCCTTGACCCGAGACCGCCCGAGGGACATTCAAAGCGCAAAAAGGCCCGAGTAGAATGGGCGGTTGACAACACCGGGAGCACACCCAACGCCTAGAGGGATTTTACCTCTTTCTCTTCTGCACGTCCGCGAGCATCTTTTCTGCGGAGCTGTTCTGAAACTCCAGACCCTGAGTGTTCAACTGAATCGCTTTCTTGAACTCTTCTTCGGCGCGGGACCAGTCCTTTTTACTCTTTGACTGTGAATAAACAATCGCCAGATTCAAATGAGCCACAGCGCAATTGGGATCGGTCTTTATCGCGCGTTCGATTTCTCTGACGCCATCGCGCTCGCCTTTCATCACTCTTGCGAGCCCCATCCCTGCAAGCGCAGTCGCATTGCCTGGTTCAATCTCGATTGCTTTTCGATAGGATTCAATCGCTTCTTTGAACTTCGCTTCAGCGTAGTAGGTTGCGCCCAGCGCCGCGTAAGCCGAAGACCATTGAGGCTCCGCTTGCGTTACTTTCACAAGGGCCGCGTCCGAGCCGGGTCCATCGCCAAGAGCGAGCAACACAACTCCAAGCTGAAACCGCGCCGCAGTGAATGAGTCCTGAAGCTTCAGCGCAGTTTCGAATTCCGCCCGCGCCGTAGTTGCTCCGCTGGTGTTGCCGCTGCCTTCGGCCGGGCCGCTCGCATCACGCTTCGGCCCCGCGCCCGTTTGCCATTCGCGAAGGGCGATCACGCCTCGAAAGTACGCGGCTTCGGATTGGATTCTGGAATCGTCTTTTTTCAGAGCGAGCGCGTTTGTCACCGCGTCTGACGCCTGGACTATTTGTTCTCGGGTAACCCCTCGCCAATTTGAAACGGTTTGAACAATCACTGGAGCCGCTGAATCAGCCAGCTTCACAGCAAGCGCATTGCTTAACTGCGAAACCTCTGGACGGGTAGGAAACTTCGCCGCGAGATTCTGAACGACCTCAAACGCGTTGGGTGAATCCGGCCCCGTCAATTTGCCTGATGCGAGAAGCGAGTTGAACTGCTTCACGTAATCGTCAAGCTTCGGCTCGAGCTTGAACACAAGCGTCGGAGATTCAGTTCCTGCTTCAAACCCGCGCAGCATCGGACTGTAACCGTCTTTACGCACTTCTATCGTATAGTGTCCGAGCGCCAGCTTGTCGAACTGAATCTTGCCTTCGCCGTTGGTGGACCCCCGCTGTTCGCCGTTGACGAAGACGTCGCTTTCGGGGGGATCGGTAAGCACCGTCAGCATTATCGTTGTCGGTTGAGGCTCGTTCTTTCCCGTTTTTTTTGTGGTCTTTTTACCTTTCGTGTCGGTGGGTCTGCCCGAAGGATCCTGTCCCGCACTATTAACGGAAAACGCAATTAGCAGCACAAGCGCGAAAGCCAAGCGAGAACGCAACGCAAGTAGGGGTTTCATATCGCACCTCGGAGCGAAATTATAGCGCAGCTTCAACAAGCTACCAACTCGCAGCGCACTCTTACGCTGTCCTGCCTTCCGATGGCGTGCAATTAGAAAGCAGGCTTGTTGTAAGAGCGCCGTTGACACCGATAGGTCTTAGTAAGCAGAAGAGTGGGGTGGTTGGGCGCGCGAGGTTGATCGGGAACTGTTTCAACAGTTTGGCAGGCCGGTGAAAAACTGTTGAAACAGTTCGCAGAACCATGCTCACCTGCCACACCTGGATAAATCCAGGTGTTAATGAGAAGACCGTTATCATCCTCTTTCCAAGTCCGACTTTTAATCAGCCGCTCCGATCGCAAGGCATATATCAAAAACTTCCAAAGCAGAATCCTTCGTAGTAGAATTCGCTTTCGTCTCGGCGAGTATCTTCGGAGGGCTGATATGCCCGAAGTAAAAATCTACACGACCGGTTGGAGCGCTGACTGCGATCAGGCGAAGCGGTTCCTCGATGACGAAGGAATCTTTTACGACGAAGTCGATATCGAAGAGTCGCCTGAGGGAGCGCGCTTCGTCGAACATGCGAACCGAGGGAAACGAATCGTTCCAACATTTGAAATCGGCGAAGCGATTTTCAGCCTCAAGCCTTTCAACTGGAAAAAGCTGCAAGCCGAGCTCGAGCGTCTCGGCGTCGAAGAAGATGAATGACGTCTACCCACTGCCGCGTTCGGAAACTCAATGTCTCAACTGACCTTTCTCGACAGACTGATGCAGCAACGTCGCGCCGTTTCGGTATCCGAGCTCACGGCGCGCCTCAAGTCGTCGGTGGAACGCGAGTTCGCCGAGCTTTTCGTCGAAGGGGAGATCTCAAACTTCCGCCGCCACTCATCAGGTCACTGGTATTTTTCACTAAAAGACGAGGCGGCCTCACTGCGCTGCGCCTGCTTCCGAATGCAAAATCGAACGATAAGATTCACGCCTGAAGATGGGCTGCATGTAATCGCGCGAGGCGGACTCTCTATTTATGACACTCGCGGCGAGTATCAACTGATCGTCAATTTCATGGAACCGGTCGGAGCGGGCGCGCTTCAGCTCGCCCTCGAGCAGTTGAAAAAGCGGCTTGCCGCCGACGGCTTATTCGCAGTCGAACGCAAGCGAGCGCTCCCGATCTTGCCGCGTTGCATCGGAGTCGTAACCTCGCCCAACGGCGCGGCTGTCCGAGACATCATTCGGGTCTTGAAGCGAAGAAACGAAGCGGTGAGCGTGCTGATCGCGCCCGTTAGAGTCCAGGGAGACGGCGCTGCCTCAGACATCGCTCGCGCAATCAGATTGCTGAACTCACGTCCCGAGGTTGACGCCATCATCGTCGGCCGCGGAGGTGGTTCAACTGAGGACCTGTCGTGCTTCAACGATGAAGCAGTCGCTCGCGCGATCTACAATTCTCGAGTGCCGGTGATATCGGCGGTTGGCCACGAAACCGATTTCACGATCGCCGATCTGGTTGCCGACATGCGCGCGTCGACTCCGTCGGCGGCGGCGGAGATTGTCGCCTCCGCGCGCGATGAAATGTGCGCGCGAGTTGCCGGGCTTGCCCAGGACTCGCGGAAGGCCCTGCGCTATCAAATGCTGACGTTGCAGAGCAGGTTGTCGGATCTTGAATCGAGCCGCGGCTTCGATCAGGTGCGCTCGAAGATTCGAAGCTTTGCTCAGCGAGTGGACGATGCCGGTTACTCGATGGAATCGGCTCTGGGAGTCACTTTCAAGACGAGACGCTCTCGATATGCCACGCTCGCGCTGCGATTGAGCGAATCCGATTTGAGAAGCCGAGTCGTCCAGCAACGCGGGAAGCTGAGCGAATCAATAGGCCGCTTGCACGCGTGCGGCCTCGCAGCAACCGAGCGGCCAGGCGAGCGAATCGCTTTGTCTGCCGGAAAGCTCGGCTCGCTGTCGCCGCTTGGCGTGCTCGCTCGTGGTTATGCGATCGCTTTTGATTCCCAAGGTCGGATCATCAAGCGGGCTTCCGAGGTTGGACCGGGAGACAAAGTTCGAGTCCGTGTCTCAGATGGCGAAATGGATTGCACAAAGAATTGAGTTTCTGGTTCCTGGTTTCTGGTTGCCGCTTTCCTGAGTCGACCAGAAACCAGAAACTAGAAACCAAAGACCAGAAACCTACCAGGGAGAACTTGTCAATGGCACAAGCAGCTAAACAAATCGAAGCAACGCCGGAACGAATCATTCAGGATATGTGGGCAGCCAGAAATGCTCAGGCACTGATGGCTGGAACTGAACTCGATTTCTTCACTCACATCAGCAACGGCAAACATACCGCCAAGGAAATAGCTCGCGCGGCTAAAGCCTCCGAGCGAGGAACTCGCCGGCTTCTCGATGCGCTGGTCGGACTTGGATACTTGAGTAAGAACGATAACAACTATTATCTCGAACCTGTTTCCGAGCGATTTCTCGTGCGCGGTCAGCCGACTTATCTTGGCCCGATGGTCACCGAGACCCGTATGGTCTGGGAAAGCTGGTCGCATCTCACCGAAGTAGTAAAAAGCGGCCGACCATTCACCGCAGTCGACACCGAGCAGTTTGGGCGCGACTTCTTTCCTAAGCTCGTGGCCGCGATCTTTCCGATGAGCTACGGCGCTGCAAGCGCAGCCGCGCAAATGATTCCTGAAAAGACTCGAAAGAGGATCAAAAAGATCCTCGATGTTGCAGCCGGTTCCGCGGCATGGTCGATCGCGTTCGCGCAGGCGATTCCCGATGCGCGAGTGACCGTCGTCGACTATCCCGAGGTCAATCAGGTAGCCCGCGAATTCACAACCAGACTAGGCGTCGCCGATCGTTACGAATATCTCGAAGGCAATTTGCGCGAGGTTGATTTCGGCCGCAAGAAATACGACCTTGTGATCCTCGGCCACATCATTCATACCGAAGGCGAGAAGTGGGGAAAGAAGCTGATCAAAAAATCCAGCCGCGCATTGAAAGATGACGGCTTGCTTTTGATCGGCGAGATGGTGCCCAACGACGATCGCACCGGTCCGGCGTTGCCGCTCGTGTTCGGCTTGAACATGCTGCTGAACACCGAACACGGAAACGTGTTTACGATGCGCGAGTACCGCGAATGGTTGAAGGCCGCGGGCTTCAAGAAAGTTTCAACAATTGACGCACCTGGGCCGTCACCGCTTATTCTGGCATCGAAGTAGCCTCGGAGATTCTATGAGCGCGGAAAACAGCTTTGAATCATCGCTCGACGAACTTGAACAGATCGTCCGTCAGCTCGAGGCCGGCGATCTGCCGCTCGATCGCTCGCTCGAGCTGTTCGAGCAGGGCGTGAGACTTTCCCGCGAATGCCAGAAGCGACTCGACGAAGCAGAGCGCAGGGTCGAGATACTTCTGCGCGGAAATGACGGAGCTTACAAACCGGCTCCATTTGAAGAAGCGGAAGAAGAATAGAAAACCGCTACCGATGAGCACACAGTTTCCTCGAGCAATGACAGCAAGCGAATCGATCACAAACTATCTATCGAGGCGAGCCTCCGAAATCAATCAATGGCTCGACCGCTTCGTCCCTTCTGAATCGACGCCGCCGCGGCAGCTTCATCGAGCGATGCGCTACAGCTTGCTTGCGGGCGGCAAGCGGCTTCGTCCAACTCTGGTTCTCGCATCCGGTGAAGCGATCGGCGCGGAGACCGACGATCTAATGCCGGCCGCCTGCGCGATCGAAATGATCCACACATACTCGCTGATCCACGACGATTTGCCGGCGATGGACAACGACGATCTGAGACGAGGCCGTCCGACTTGTCATAAGGCCTTCGGTGAAGCAGTGGCGATTCTCGCAGGCGATGCGTTGCTGACCCAGGCATTCCGCGTGTTGTCCGCTGATGCGCCGCATCGGGATGCAGGGCGGCAGGTACAAGTCATCCGCGAAGTCGCAACTGCAGCGGGAACCGTTGACGCCTTGATCGGCGGGCAGATGGCCGATATTGAAAGCGAAGGAAAAAGCGTGGATGGGTCGACGCTCGAGTACATTCACCGCTCGAAGACCGGTGCGATGATCGCCGCATCGGTAGTTGTAGGCGGGATCATCGCAGGCGCAAATGAAGAACAGATCCGAAAACTTCGCGGCTACGGCGAACGCATCGGACTTGCATTTCAAATCGCTGACGACCTTCTCGACGTGACTTCGACTAGCGAACAACTAGGCAAGACGCCCGGCAAAGATCAGGCTTCGAACAAAGCAACCTATCCTGCGATTCACGGCGTCGCCGCGTCGCACGCGCGAGCCCATGAAGTTGTCGATGAAGCCATCGAGATTGTCTCGAGCCTCGGCCTCGAAACGCGAGTACTCGAAGAACTCGCCCGATTCATCATTGCAAGAAACTCATAACGCCGCTATCTTTTAGCTTTAGTTGCTACGGCCCAAAACCTCAGGAGAACAATCTTTTATGAAGCTGCTCTCACAAATCAACGATCCGGCGGACCTTCGCAGGCTTCCGCAATCGAAGCTGCAAGCAGTCGCCGACGAGATCCGCGAGTACATGATTGAAACTCTCTCAAAGATCGGCGGCCACACTGGCGCGAGCCTCGGACCGGTCGAATTGATCACGGCGCTGCATTATTCGCTGAACACACCGCGCGACAGGCTGGTGTTCGATATAGGTCACCAGGCTTACGCGCACAAAATCCTCACGGGCCGGCGCGATCAGTTCCCAACTATTCGACAGTACAACGGGCTGAGCGGATTCCTGCGCCGTGAAGAATCGGAATACGACGTGTTCAACGCGGCTCACGCGGGCACATCGATTTCCTCGGCCCTTGGTATAGCCGCCGCACGAGACCTGAAAGGTGAAGACTTCAATGTTGTGGCGTTCATCGGCGATGCCGGCTTGACGGCGGGCATGGCGCTTGAAGGCATCAATCAAGTCGGGCACTTGAAAAAGCGGATGATCATTCTGCTCAACGACAACGAGATGTCGATCTCGCCGAACGTCGGCGCATTGAACGGTTATCTGAATCGAATTCGCGGAGCGCGGCCGTACAACGAATTCAAGCACGAAGTCGAAGACTGGCTGAAGGCGATTCCCGCTTTCGGCGAGCTGATGCTGTCCAGCGCGAAGGCCCTCAAGGACACTCTCGCTCGCGCTTTCATTCCGGGTGCGCTCTGGGAAGAACTTGGACTCAAATACCTTGGTCCGATCAACGGACACGACATCGACTCCGTTCTCCAAACTCTCGACGAAGCTAAAGCCGAGTCGGGACCCGTGCTGATTCACGCGTTGACAGTGAAAGGCAAAGGCTACGAACCAGCGGAGCGCGACAAAGCTGCATGGCACGGCACATCGGCGTTCGAAATTGCGACCGGCAAGTTCATCAAGGAGCCTGCTACGGCGCCCGCTTACACCGCGGTCTTCGCCCAGGCAACAATTGACTTGATGAAGGAGGACGAGCGCATCGTAGCCCTCACCGCTGCGATGCCTGATGGAACCGGCTTGAGCAAAGTGATGAAGGAATTCCCTTCCCGCACCTTCGACACTGCGATAGCCGAACAGCATGCGGTGACTTTCGCCGCGGGCATGGCAACTGAAGGATTGAAGCCAATCGCAGCCATTTATTCGACGTTCCTGCAACGAGCTTTCGATCAGATCTTTCACGACGTTGTTTTGATGGGGCTCGACGTGACATTTGCGCTCGATCGCGCTGGAGTTGCCGGAGCCGACGGGCCTACGCATCACGGGCTGATGGATTTCGCTTACCTTCGACCAATGCCCGGCTTTGTAATTATGGCGCCGAAAGATGAGAACGAGCTTCGGCACATGCTCAAGACAGCGGTGCTCTACGACGGACCAGCTTCGTTGCGTTATCCGCGAGGCAGCGGCGTTGGAGTCCCAATGGACGAGCAGATCCACGCGCTCGAGATCGGTAAGGCAGAAATTCTGCGCGAGGGCTCTGACGTAGCGATTCTGGGAATCGGTTCGCAGGTGAGCTATTGCGAAAAGGCCGCCGAGAGGCTTGCATCAGAAGGCGTCAACGCTACGGTAGTCAACGCGCGCTTCGTCAAGCCGCTTGATTCAGAGTTGATACTCGCACTCGCGCGATCACACGGGGCGATCGTCACGGTTGAAGACCACTATTTGATGGGCGGTTTTGGCGCGGCGGTCATGGAGCTTCTCGAGGAACATGGCTTGAACGAAGTTCGCGTCCTGCGTCTGGGTTTCCCGGACAAGATCATCGAGCACGCCAGTCAGAGCCTGCTGCTCGCGAAGTACGGACTTGATGCGGATGGAATCTATTCTCGGGTGAGGGATTTCGTAGCAAGCAAATTCAGCTTCGAGCCTGCGTACGCGAGGTAAAAGCCGGTGATCGGTGGCCGGTGATCGGCCGCGCGTGATAGCGGTTAGCAACATCACGATCACTCCACCTTCCACTACCGGTGACGGGCCAACGATCACACTGACAACCAAACCACCGACCACCGGTCACCGACCACCGTCGTTCGACCACCGGCCACCGATCACCGGCCACCGTCTTCTCACTGACTCTCCTCAAATATGTGCGTTGTATGTTCCGTTACGCTCGGAGGGGGTTCGTGCGAGGGTTCGTAGCTTCTCGAAGCCGCTTCCCGCTCTGGAGCGTAGCGTCATATAGAATCGCCGCTATGTCTAGAATCTCACTGTCCGCCATACTCAATGCGCAAGATGAGGAGTCTTCGAAATCAGCGCTGCGATCCTAACTCTGGGGCTTGCTCCGTGTTTTGACACTCCGTGTTTTGTCTGTTGACATACTTTCGTCAACTGTAATAGTGTCCACAAGGCACGCCGCCGCTTCGATACAGACGGCCCGACGAATTAGCAAAATTATATTATTGAACTCTAGCGGACTGGGTGCGGCACTGGTGTGTCGCAGAATAGTCGCTTGCAGACTACTTTAGCGATGGTCTCTTACTCTTACTTTCACGATAGGAGGAATGCGAAATGCCAATACAAGACATGGAAGGTTTGGAACACAAACCGATACCCGTGGTTTTTCTGATCGATGTGTCGGGAAGCATGTCAGGACTCGGAATTCAGCAGGTAAACATCAATCTGAAAGAATACATAGATGCACTGAAGATCGATCCCGAAACGAAGGATGCGGTGCAGTTGAGTATTGTCACCTTTAGTGACTCCGGTGATACGGTACTGAACTTTCAGCCAATCGCCAATGTTGTAGCGCCGAACCTGACTACCAAGAGCAGCACGAATCTAGCTAGGGGGCTCTCCGAAGTCATGAAGGTGGTTCAAGCAAAGGCAGACTTTATCAAATCGAAGTGCAAGCGACCGTTGCTCGTTTTCATGTCGGATGGAAACGCGACTTGCCCCGAAAAAGACTGGCGAGCTGAATTGGATCGGATGAACAATGACTTCATTATGAAGCGCGCCGTGCGTGTCGCATTGGGTGCGGGCAACGAGATCAAGGACAGCACCCTTGAAGCATTCAAGCTGAATAACGAGACAGACGTGGCTGTGCGGATTGGCACGATGCGAGACTTGGGCGAGTTCTTCAAGTACATCCGAACGATCACCAAAGAACTGTCCGCAGGGAAACAACCAAGTAAGCCTATTGGCACAGCAGCCGCTGGGAGCGTCGTACTTATAACGTCGAAGTAAACTGAATGGAAAAACCAACAGAACCCTCCCAATCAGAATCTTCGAGTGAGGATAAGGAGCGCCGAGAAAGAGTGCTTGAGCACTCAATCCCTGGCTTGTTTTGTCTTTCCTATTCGCACATCGGTTCCTCGCATATAGAACAGGGAAAACCAAATCAAGATTATTCCTCCATCCAATCGAATAGCGACACGTTGTTCGTAGCAGTGGCTGATGGCCTTGGTTCCTGTGCTTTTTCAGATGTGGGATCCCAGTTAGTAGCATCGCGGATAACTGAGAAGATGCGGGACTCGGTGAGTCGGTCGTTAAGTGAATCTGTTGAGATGTCGAAGGACCGAGTGTTGTTCAAAGCAGGTCCTTTGAAATTGGCGGTGCAACACAAATCAAAGGAGATCGTCAAACATCCCTTGGCGAAACTTGATGAGCAGACTTTTAAGGCCGCATTTATCCGGGCTGTCGAAGACGTAAGATCTGAACTCAGCGATTTGTCCTCTAAGAAGAACCTGGCTAGTACGGACGAGAACAAATCAGATGCAGGTAGGGCCCGCAATTCAAAAGGGGCAGTCACGAAGGGGACCAAAGAGGACTTTGCGAGCACGTGTCTATTCGCGATGACCGACGGGAAGAAGGTCTTCTGCTCACACGTCGGCGATGGTGGCATTTACATTGTCTGCCAGACAACATCGGAATTGATTGTCGAGCCAACAAAAGGTGAGGCTCTGAACGAAACGATACCAGTCACTCATGACGAGTGGAAGGACTATCTAAAGACAAAGGTCTTCGAGGTACCGCCACAGGCTTTGTTTTTGTGTCTCATGACTGATGGATTTGCCGAGAACATTAGCAAAAACAACCCAAATTTATTCTTTCAGCGGATCGTTAGTGAGGCCAAGGAGAAGAAACGTGCGGATTTCGTTACATGGCTCGCCGAATTGAACGACTACTATGAATCCAGAGGCTTCAGCGACGATGACAAGACCGCAACCTTTATCGTCCTTAATAGTCTATTTCAGGAGGACCTACAATGAACGTGGGAGGTAGACTCCGGGATGACTCTGGAACTGAGTATGTAATCGAGCAGGTCTATAGATCCGGAGGTCAGGGTGATTCCTTCCGAGCGAAGCGCACATCTGGGGACACGAAAGAGCCACTGGTTATTAAATTATATAAGCACCAGGAAATCGATCGAGCGCAGCGTCTCAATCAAATAATCACTCAAGGCCACTCCATCTGCTTCGGCTTCCCAGAAAAAACGTTCTGCTTTCCTAATCGCATCATTCAAGACGCAGGGAGGGAGGGAGTGGTCATGCCTCATGCAGCCGGCGTCGAGATGTCAGAGCTCTTTGAGCCTCCGGGCAACAGCGCGCATTCACCGAAAGCCTGGGCATACTTCAGAAGCGGACGAATAAAATACAGAACGTTCCTGTTAAACGCCTTTCATCTCGCTCGGGCAATCAACAGGCTCTATAGGAACGGCTTCACACATTGCGATCTTTCGATCGGTAATGTGTTTATTGACACGTCGAACGGTCAAGTTTCGGTCATTGATTTGGACAACCTAGCTGTAGAAGGATTTCTTCCTGCAAAAGTGGCGGGCACACTTGGATATACAGCTCCCGAAATTGTGACTGGGCGACAAGCTGAACCCAACCATAAGACGGACGCGCATTCGCTTGCGATCTTGATCTTCAATCTCCTTATGTTCAGGCATCCGTTGGTTGGAAGCAAGATGAACGTAGACTATGCGGACGATCCTTTTGGGCAAAATGCCCTATATACTGATCACCCGACCAATAAGAGCAATCGATTCACAGGTGGCGGTTTTCGGCTTTCGGATCTTCCAAAGGACATCCAGGATCTATTCCACTCGGCGTTTGTCAGCGGGTTGCAGAATGCGGTAGGTAGGCCGAGTGCAACAGCGTGGATAAAGCCTTTGTGGAAGGCATTGGAATCGCTCTTCGCCTGCGAAAAATGTAAACAGACGACCTTCTTCCCTAATCAAGCTTCACCTGAATGTTTATTCTGTGCACACAAGAACAAACGACCATTTGCAGTAATGCGATTTAGTAACGGGTTTGCAAAAGTGGTCGAAGCAGGAAGCGTTCTTTATCCCCACCATTTCAATCGCAGCAATCAAGAATATGATCTGTCTGAGAAGCTTGCGGACTTAAAGCCTGGAGGTCCTAGTGATTTGATTTTTGCAAACCGTAGTAATCACATACTGGAAGTATCATTCCGCAGATCGGGCACTGTTAGGAAGACGCTTTCGAAACAGCAGGGCGTCCTAATGTCGCGGACTGAGAGGATTTACTTCTTGAACGGGCAGTACGCCGACATAGAGTTCTTCAGCTGACCCCTTCTCGATGTCATTTGCCTTTCTAATAGGGTTGCTAAGGATCTAAAGATGATCGTGATCCCTGTAGTCATCGTCATCCTATTACTCTTCGGAGCAGGTGTCATTAGTTTGCTGTCGATTCGCAGTGAATTTGCGCGTGAATTAAACTTTCTCGAAGCTTTAGAGTCAGAGCTGCGTGGTCCATCCGCAATGAACCCAACCAGCTTCCACCAAGCGATTATGGCCTCGCCAGACATTTCCCGTGACAGTATCGTGGCACAGCGGGTCGAGACGGTGTTCAGATTAAGCGGCAAGAATGCTCCTCTCAGTCTTTCGGAGATATCGGAATTAGCTGTCTCCGCAAAAGAGATAGGTGCAAAAACTCAGTTGTCGAATTTTGTCCTCTCGGCTTTGTTGATTTCTGGATTGGGTGGTACGTTCCTCGCTTTCCGGGAAATCTTGGGGAGCAGTGATCTCGGAGGTACAGTCTCAAACGGCGTTATCGATATGGTCAAGTATCAGGCGGCGGTTACAAAGATTTACGAAGGCTTCAACGGCGCATTCTGGGCAAGCATTTGCGGTGTTTTTGGAACTGTCGGGTTGCTCTTTCTCCGATTCATGGTAGTCAATCCCGTAAAAGATCGCTTCTTCAATCGCCTTGATCTCATCACGCAATCTGATCTCGTGCCGATGTTTTCAACATTGCGTAAGAGACCTCGCGATCTTCTTCCTCAGGTAGCCTCGAAACTAGATACATTAATAGCAGGAATACAACCTGCCCAACAAAGCTTCAGCAACGTGGCTTCACAAGCAACTGCCGCCGTCGCCGACTTGAACAGGTTTGCTTCGACTTTTGGAGGAGCAACGGACAAGTTCTCGAATTTGACGGGACCGACGTCTCCGCTACTTACTGCCATCACACAACTGTTCGATGCTGTAGAGAAGTATGAATCGCGCTATTACCATTATGAGACCGCATTAAAGAATCTCGTTGATGAAGTCAAAAATCAAAATGCTCGCTTGGCGGACACTCAGCTTAAGTTTGTTGACTTGCATACGACACTCGAAGCCGCTCACAATCAGCATCGAGTTGAAATAGAACAACTCCACAAGGGTTATAAGGCTGATATCACCGCCCTTAGTAATGCGTTTGCTGAGGAAGTCCGAAAAATTCTTCAGAACACAGATGATGTAGCAGTGAAAATACAGAAACTGACTAGCGAGTTAAATACAAGGCAAGAAACTTATGCGAATGACTTCAAGGCGGCGACAGGCAAACTTGACTCAGCGATGGGCAAGATGGAATCAACAGCAAAGGCACTGGATTCATCGGTCAAGAAGGTTGACGCTCCCGCCCAACAGCTTCTAAACTCTATTTCGCAACTCCAGAGTTTAGTCAAAAACGTCGAAAGTTCCGTCAGGGCGACTGGTGTGTCGCAGGCGGATATAGAAGCCATTCAGGTCGCACTTAGGATGATTAATCGCACGCTCGAGAGAAAGAAATTTACTCTCTCCCTATTCGGATGGAGACCATGAACCGAAGACGAATGTTCGAACTCAATTATTGGCCCAGCATCGCCGACATGGTGTTGGCAGCCTCGATGCTCTTCTTGCTTGTATGGTTTGTCGACAAGTTTAGCGCCCTCGAACTAGCTAGGAGCAATCAATCACTTCGCGAAGAAATTGCCTCACTCAAGCGCGACAAACCACCTATAATAACTCTCGATGAGGCCTCCGGATATACGTTCGACTCTGGCAGTCCTAGTCTTTCATCTTCCTTCCAACAAGCAATTCGGGATGAGATAATCCCCAAACTCAATACTATCTTGCATGAATATGATGTTGACATGATAGAAGTAATTGGACATACCGATGGCCAAACCGTGAGCGCGAAACCAAGCAATTTGGACTCAGATCTAGAACAGGTCGTACTTGAAAGCGCATCTATTGACTCTTTGAGCTTCGGCTCAAATGTCGATTTGGGACTAGTTAGAGCAATCGCGGTCGCGAAATACATAAAGCAGTACGCAACTGGAAAGATACAGAATGTGCATTATAGATTCTACTCTGCGGCCCAGTTAATACCTCCGAATGGCATTCTTCGCCTAAGCAGAGAACCCGACGCGACGAGACGGCGGATTGAACTGCGCTTCACAAGACTGTCGAGCAGATCGCAGGTCACTCTTCACACTCAAGGATAAAGATTGAATGGGTAAGAAGAGGAGAGGATCGAATACCGGAATTCCCGGTCTGTCCTTCTCCTGGAAGAGGGCAGCGGGTATTACGGATGCAAGGCGGAAGTTGGCCAGGGCTACGGGCATACCGATGACGCGGACCGGCAGACAGCGCAAACTCGGTCAGGCACTGGGTTGTTTGATCATTCTTATATCAATCGCGATCTTAATCGTTTTTTGTCTCAGTGTGGCCGGATCCTCATGATCGAGTCTAAGTCTAGAGAGGAAGGATCAAGTTAGGTATGGCAAAGGCTATAGTCGAAGGAAAAGTAAAGCATGAAAGTGATGAGGAAATCTTCCTAAAGGACTGGGCCTCGAAGTCTCTGTCGCTAACCCAAACGAAAAAAACAGACCGAAAAGCCAAGCAAATAATTCTACCAAGTCCTCTCAATTTCAATGAACCAATCCTCCGATTGAAGACTAGGCTTGAATCCGAACTGGCAAAGCGAACGCCACATCTCAAGTACGGTTCTTTGCCAGAAGTTATCCCCGACAATGCCATCGTCGATATGACGGGATGTCCCATATGCGATGAGCCCTTCTTTACCAGCGAGGAGCTGTTGATTCTTTCTCGATATAAGAAGTTGTGAGGAATACTCGGAAGCGATCGAAGGCAAGAACCCGACATCAACGACCGATCACCGGCACCGCTCCTCACTGACTCTCCTCAAATATGTGCGTTGTATGTTCCGTTACGCTTGGAGGAGGTTCGTGTGAGGGTTCGTAACTTCTCGCTGTCGTCTCACGTTCGACCACGGGCGCAGTGTCCTGACGAATCGATGCCGGCTGCGCTTCCAAAGCGAGCGGCTTTGGCGTGAAGCGTTCTGTTAGCGTGGCCATCGACTCCGCGAAGAACGATGCAAAGATGATTCGCGCGGCGCCTTTCAAGACTGGCAACAAGGCAATCAACCACATCATCCTCACTACCATATCGAGTCCGTGAACATGCACGTTCGGATTTTCTTCCAACTGCTGAACAAGGCCCGCGTCGATCACCGTCTTGCCGAGGTAGTACAAAAAGATTCCTAGCCCTGTGCCCCAGAACAGGCTCACCAGGCCATTTCTGAGGTTGTGCTGCCACGAGTAGGACATGTACTCACGCGGTTTTGGAAGGTTCTGTCTGCGCGCTTCTTCGCGCGCTCTTCTTCTCTCCGCTCGTGCGGCTCGCATGGATTCAACGGCGGAACGGTCGATGTTGACGCCAATTACTCTTGGATCGTGCCAGCTCTTCTTCCAACTCTGCGCGAACTCACGCGCATTTTTTGCGAGAGCATCAACGTCGATTCCGAACGGCCCTTGAGGAGTGTCACTCGTTCGAATAGCGTCGTTGATCAATTGCAAATTTGTTCCACAAGTCTTACAGAATCGCTGAGTCTCGAGCGTCTCGCTACCGCACTTCGGACAAAACATCGTCGCCTCCCTCAAAGCCGAATCTTAGCTGACAGCTTACCCACAACAGAAATGCTTGTCACGATAGTAAGCTGCTTGAATCTCCTGCCGCCCATCCTCATACGCCAGCTGTAGCGCGATAGTTTTGAACTCAGATAAGCTAGGTCGTCGTGATTTTTATAAGCCCGAAGACGGTCGACTTAAAATTCGCGCGCCTAATCGCAGGATTTGCCGTCGCGGTTGTCATCCCGTGTTCAAGTTGTAAGCGCCCACCGGCGTCGAACAAACCGCCGATCGTGTCCGAACGAGTTGACGGGGACAAAGAGGCGCTCGCAAGAGTCGAACAGGATCGAGGAGAACCGACAGGCCGGAGCGCCCTCGTCAAAGTCCCCGACCAATTGAAGCATTACGCGAATCGACACCGCTTTCTTGCCGTGCAGGCCGCGGACTTCAACGCGAGTGATGAGGCGGCGCTGCTGGATTTCGTCGACGTGGTGAAGTCAATTGAGAATCATGAACTGGTTGAGATGAAAACATTCGGTGACGATTATATTCTGTACGGCGTTGGCCAAAACGTCAGCGGCAAGCAATTCGAACACTACGATGCCGCGAGCCACGACGGTGTTCCGCTCGCGGACAACGAACAGACAATCAAGCAAAATGTTCAGCAGGCTTCGGACGATTTGAAACAGAACAACGCAATGCTCGCCGGCATCGAAGCTGAATTGCGGCGAACGACCAGGCGCGCTCGCACTCGACGAGCTGAATTGTCCAAACAGCTTGCAAAGTCGCGCGCGGCGATCGCCGCTGCGAGGCTGCGGAGCAAACTGCTGTCAAACTATTATTCCGACGCGAAGCGACGTAAATTGCTGCTTGCTGAGTTTCAGCTGCTTTCGGGCTTCGCGCAGGACGTCGATCGCCAGACCTACGATCTGAATAATGTCGACGAGCGGCGCCGTTTGAAAATCAAGCTGCTGAGTTTTATTCGCCCCGAAGCTCGCGATGCCTTACTGGAAATCGCTCGCGCATACAAGCAGAAGTTTGAGCGGCCGCTGCCGATTTCATCGCTCGTGCGGCCGGTTCAATATCAGCGAGAACTCGCTGCAACAAATCCCAATGCGGTCCGCGTCGCGACGCCGCCTCATTCAACCGGTTCAGCGTTCGACATTTATTACGGAAACATGACCGCAGCGGAACAGCAGTACTTGATGACCTTTATTGCGAATTTGAAGGATGAAGGCCGCGTTGAAGCATTGCGCGAAGAACGAGACAACATCCACGTCTACGTATTTCGAAGCGGACGACGGCCCGATGAGAAGCTGGTCGCTCGAGCGATCGCAGAGGCCGCTCCTCGCCGGGCCGTCAAAACAAAGTCGGCTTCGCACAAAAAGCATTCAGCCCGCGCGCATCGGTGATCTTCGGCAATGTCAAAGCAACGAATCGATAAAGTGATGGTCGAACGAAACCTGGTCGAGAGCCGCGCTCGCGCGCAAGCGCTCATTCTGGCGGGACAAGTCCTTGTTCGGGAACAACGCATCGACAAGCCCGGGCAGTTGATAGACGCGGATGCTGAGATTCGAATCAAGGGCGGTACTCTGCGGTACGCGAGTCGCGGAGGATTAAAACTCGAGGCAGCGCTTCGGGAGTTTCACATCGCACCCGATGGAAGGCAGTGCCTCGATGTTGGAGCTTCGACTGGGGGATTCACCGATTGCCTGCTTCAACACGGAGCCGATCGCGTTTGGGCAATCGACGTGGGACACAACCAAATCGTTTGGCGTTTACGACAGGACCCGCGAGTCACGGTTGTAGAAGGAGTGAACGCGCGAAATCTCACCTCGGATCTGTTTCCGGTTTTATTTCAACTTGCGACGATCGACGTTTCATTTATTTCTCTTGGAAAGATTCTCCCTGCGGTGAAGAGTTGTTTAACGCCGGACGCCGACTGCATCGCGCTAATCAAACCTCAATTCGAAGTCGGCAAGGGAGAAGTCGGACGAGGCGGAATCGTTACTGATCCGGAGCAGCATAAACGGGTATTGCGCGAGATCACTCAGGCAGCGATTGAATCCAGGTTCCAACCTGCCGGCGTTATCGAATCACCGATTCTGGGAGCTGAGGGCAATCGCGAGTTCTTGATGCACCTGCGAGTAAACGATGACTGGTGGAACACGGAACGATTTGTTATCGAGCTTCCAAACCTTATCCCTTAAATTATGCGACTCGATAATTAAAGGTCTTGCCAAAATCGATTGGTCTTTCCTACTGTACGTACGAACAAAATTGCGGACGATAGAAGACGCTTCGCGGTTGGTCTTTCGGTTATTCAGAGACGAGCTTCCGGTTTGAACATCGATGGCTGCCACCTTCACTTACCTCCTGGGTCCTCGAAAAGGAGAACGCGCCGATTTCGACAGCGGTCACATTTCGATCGGCCGGGCGCCCGACAATATGCTGTGTCTCGGCGAGAGCGCTCGCCGCGTTTCTTCACACCACGCTGAAGTATTTCTTCGCGGTGAACAATATGTGCTGCGCGACCTGGGCTCGACCAACGGTACCACGATCAACGGACGGCGAGTCGTGGTCAGCGAACTTGCGCCTGATGATTTGATTGAGTTCGGAGCGGGCGGTCCGCTTCTGCGTTTCAGCAGTAATGAAGCGAAAAGCGATGATCATCACGACTACTCTACTATCAAAAGCGTCGCTTCAAGCGCGCTGAGATCGAAACCTCGCGCGGCCGCCGGTGTGAGAAAAAACGCGGTGCTTGCTATTGCGCTGGCCGGAGCGATGTTGTTGGGAGGACTCGGCGGCATCATCGCGTCATCTCGATTTCGTTCGGCGGATCCGGAAAGCATGAGCATCGCCGAGGTTGCCGAGCTCAACAGCCCTGCAGTCGTTTTTATACGAACCGAATTTGAGCTCCTTGATTCAACCGGCCAAGTGATGACCACCGAAGCGCGCACCGGCTCGGGTTTCCTCATCTCGCCCAGTGGCTTGATCGTCACAAACAGGCACCTCGTTCGCGACTGGGAATACAACAATCAACCCAACACAACGGGCCGAACCACGAGTATTCAAGTCGTGCTTCCTCACCAACGGCCCGAAGATGCGGTGTCCGCGGAGATACACAAGCTCGGCGCTGACAGGTCAATCGATGTCGCGGTGTTGAAGATCACCGGCGACAACGCGGCTTCAGTTCACGGCATCGAGCCTGACATCAACGCCACCAGTCAGGGCGACGAAGTAGTCGTGATCGGATATCCTCTTGGTTTGGACTTACTCGAGAAGACCAACGACAGACTAATCGATCCTTCGCTTTCAACCGGCGTCGTGAGCCGTGTTGGCCGTGATTTCATTCAACTGAATCTACACGCTTATCACGGCAACAGCGGAGGCCCCGTGTTGAACCGTCGAGGCGAAGTGATCGGGATTCTGACCGCCGCAGTCAATAACGCGCAGGACATCGCGCTTTCGACTCCGATTGGCGCTGCGCTTTCGTTGGTGAAGGACGACTCGGCTTACACAAGAGAAAGGGATTGAGAATGTCAGAGCAACCTCAACAGATCAGAGAAAGAAGAAGCTTCAAGAAATTTGAACCGCCCGAACGTGTACTGCTGGGACCGGGGCCGAGTCCTGTTGAAGCTCGCGTTCGACAAGCGATGGCCGCGCCGGTGCTCGGACATCTCGATCCATTGTTCCTTCGGTGCATGGACGAGATCCAGGAGATGTTGCGATATGTCTTCGAGACCGACAATCGCGTGACGGTTCCGATCTCGGCTACAGGCAGCGCGGGCATGGAAGCTGCTCTGGTGAACGTGATCGAGCCGGGCGATGAAGTCGTTGTCTGCATACACGGAGTCTTCGGCGAGCGAATGCGGGACATCGTCGAGCGTGCCGGTGGAAAGCCTGTCGTCGTCCGAGCGGAGTGGGGCCAGGCAATCGATCGAGAAAAGATCGAGCAGGCTGCCGCGTCGTGCAAGCCTCGCGCGATTGCAATCGTTCACGCTGAAACTTCGACAGGCGTGCTGCAAGACTCGAGCGGACTCGCCAAAATCGCTCACGACAATGGAGCCTTGCTGATTGTTGATGCGGTGACTTCGCTCGGCGGACATCCAGTCGGAGTCGATCGCAATGAAATAGACGTTTGCTATTCGGGCACGCAAAAGTGCCTGGGAGCTCCGCCCGGACTTGCGCCGATCACTTTTTCCGAGCGAGCGCTCGAACGCATTCGCGCGCGTCGATCAAAGGTTCAAAGCTGGTATCTCGACATAACGATGGTCGAAAAATATTGGGGGAGCGATCGCACTTATCATCACACCGCTCCGATCTCGATGAACTACGCTTTGCACGAGGCTCTCAGGATCGTATGCGAAGAAGGCCTCGAAGCCAGATGGCGCCGGCACGAATTCAATCATCGAGCGCTTGTCGCAGGCATTGAAGCGATGGGTCTCGAGATGAATGTTGAGGCCGAGCATCGCTTGTGGAGCTTGAACGCAGTGCGCGTGCCTGAAGGCGTTGACGACGCCCGAGTGCGATCGCGCTTGCTAAGCGATTCGAACATTGAAATCGGCGGCGGGCTTGGTCCATTGAAAGGCAAGATCTGGCGAATCGGTTTGATGGGATCGGGAAGCACTCGCGAGAATGTGTTGCTTGTGCTCGAGGCGCTTCATCGAGCGCTGAATGCCGAAGGCTTCAATTGTGAATCGGGCATCCCCGCTGCCGCGGCCTACTATTCGCGATAACAAGTGTCCGAGAGCGATTTGTAACTCGCGCTCACCTTACATGCCATTGTGTTCTTATCCTTGTGGTTTTTGGGGTAAGACGAGCCTGCCGAGCAACCGGCGAACGTCATTTAGATCACAGGGCTAGGACTTAGGGGCGTCCTCGATGACTTCCTTCCGAGAATGCACGAAGGTGCTTAGCAACACCCATCGGCGAGCGATGTTCTCTAGTCCGGTTCTCGGAACCAAAGGGGTCGTGTAATGCCAGAATGGTAACTTGTAGACGGCGATCCCAAATGGAGTGGCTACATTTTGGATCTTTGAGAAATGACCGCGATCTTCGTATATCAGCCACTGATGACGGACCGCCGGATTGCTGAACATTAGATGAAGATCAACATAACCATCCCTTCTTTCCGCCATCTCTGGATAATGGTCGTTGTGGGGACCAACATAATGGCCAGGCTCATAGCACAAGACTTGACAATGAATGTGACTTGAAAGGTTAAGACCCGTTATGTTCTCCAAGAAGGCAAGAAGGCTACTCGAACGCATCATTTGAAGCAACCCCAACTCCTCGGCAGCCTCGTAAGAGTGCGCAGTCCTTCTCTGAAAGAACGCCGACTTGACGTGAAGTGTTTTGCTAAGCAGTTCTCCGTAATCGTACGTCATTCCTGAGATTGAATCCGTAGGAATCTTAGACGAGATCGTCCTCAGATGAGGGTACATACGGTGGTCAAGAAGTTTGACGCACTCTGTTGCAGCGTTCCTCTCTATGACGTCTCTGAAGAACATGAAACGCTCCTTTGGATCAGCGAAGGAAGAGCGCAGGTTTCTCGCTTTGCCGTGCAATATATCAAGACCCTGTTTACTGAGTATGTCAGAGAATTCCTTAGGGAACCTTTTCATTGTCATTTGTATTCGTTGTGCTGCCGACCACTCCTTGAACGGAAACGCCTTTTCATGTCATTCTGCGCAGCTTCTATTTGCTAGTCCATTTATACAAACGGGGCGAGATGTTGTTCTGTGTTTTATCATATCCTACTTCGTACCCGTCCATCTCCCGGTGATCTGGTCTCACTTCGAGCGCAATCGCGCCGCAATCGAAACCGCTGCGGTCCGTTTGCCTATAGATTAGGCATAACATTTGACCTCTGATCTCTCCACGCAGCTGATAGGTTCGGCGCTTGCCACTTGTTATCGTCGCGTCGCCCCATACTCTGTTAACGAACTGATGCAATGTTGCGTCTTCCCATTCCTCCCAACCGCTTCCGCGATCTATTTGTGTTATCCAACTGCCATTAACACGGACGGGTCTAAAAACTCCATTCAATGCACCTAGGCCTACACGCCAAACTGTCACCACCACTACAATGATGAGACCTGCAATAGCGTCAACCTTCCAGTGCTTCATTGCTTCCCACAGTCCCTGTAGGATACTGTCCGAAATAGAGAATAGCGCCGTTCCCATTTGCCACCTCCGAAGCTCTCTTGGATCAGCTCCCTCAAATGCGCCACCACCGCTACAGGCCAGAGAAGTTTATGCCGTGCGGAGTACAGCTGCCGAACGAATCGAAGCGTTCGTGGCTTGAACCTTGGACCCGACGCTTACGAAAAGTCGCGTTAGCCTAGTCACTTAAGCGCTAGTTCTGGAGTAAACACTGCCAAGACAGCACCGGCGGACTAACCGAGAGTAACACACCCAACAAGGCCGGGGTAATAGTACGCACCGTGTTCAAGAAAGTCAATGGGTGGGCTTTCGGGACCTTTTTTACGTGAGGCAATAGGTTGCCACAGTACCATGACTCATTACGAGGTGGTAAAATCGCCGCTCTGAGGTCCCGTTATGAGTAGTGCCTGGAAATTATACGCCGGAAACGTAACCCTGAAATCATTGTGAAAAATATATCGAGGCGGAATTAGCGCAAATAGACTTTCTCGTTGGACAGCTCATTGCAAGCTCCTGAATCCATAATGCTCAAGTCTTATTCGGCTTCCGAAAAATGGGCAAAACCAATTCACGTTCAGGTATTCATCGCCGAGTCGTCCATAAAGCTTTAGATACGACCGTGATTCACGCGGTATACTTCTTGCGCTGAAACTTCAGCAGATTGTTTTTGATCGAGATGTTGACGCAATTGGTCGGGACTTCATGTAACAGCTCACGAAAGGATCGCCCTGAACGTAATCGAAATCAATCACATTCAAATGACTATTCCAAGCGATGCTGAGGAAGCCTCGAAGATTTTTTACGGGAGCGTCCTTGGGCTCGAACAAATACCAAAGCCCGATGCTCTAAAAAGTCGAGGAGGCGCGTGGTATCGAAGCGGACAGATCGAATTCCATTTGTCGATCGAGGACAACGTCTTGGACAACCGGAGCAGCCGGCGACACGTCTGTTTTATAGTGGCTGACCTGGAAGAAGCGGAACGCACGCTGCTCCAGGCAGGAGTCGAGATCATACCGGACAAGCGGCCTATCGCAGGATGGCGCCGCTTTTACGTTCGCGATCCCGGCGGCAATCGCGTTGAAATAGCCGAACGAGTTGAAGCAAAGAATGACTGATCCTCTCAAACAGTTTGATATGAACAGCGGACAACATCCGGTCACGTTGCCGCCGACGCTCTTTCTTTCGAGCAAGCTTCTGTTCAATCGCGAAGCGAGCTGGCTCGAGTTCAATCGAAGAGTGCTTGCCGAGGCGTTGGACAAGTCGCAGCCGCTGCTCGAGCGTCTGAAATTCATGTCGATCTTCTCGACGAACCTCGACGAGTTTTTCATGATTCGAGTCTCGGGATTGAAGGAACAGGTCGATGAAGGCATCACCGATCTTTCACTCGACGGGCTTACGCCCACCGCGCAACTGAAGTTGATCAACGAGCGATTGCGTCCGATGCTGGCCGAGCAGGTCCGTTGTCTCAAAGAAGAATTGCTCGTCGAGCTCGCATCGAAAGGGATCATCGTAAGCCCTTACCGCACTCTGTCTGATCGCGAGCGGCGAACGCTCAACACCTATTTTGTCGAGAACGTCTTCCCGGTGCTGACCCCTCAAGCAGTAGATCCGAGCCATCCATTCCCTTACATCTCGAACCTGAGCTTGAATCTCGGCGTGATGATCGAGCCGAACAACGGAGAAACGACAAACGGTTCAGAGCCGCGATTCGCGCGAGTCAAAGTGCCCGCTCTCGTTGGACGGCTTGTGCCGGTGGGTGAATCGTCTAACGAGTTCGTGCTGCTCGAGGAATTGATCGCGGCGAATATCGAAGTCCTGTTTCCGGGCATGCGCGCGACTGAAATGCATCCGTTTCGCGTCACCAGAGACGCGGACATCGAGATTCGCGAAGACGAAGCAAACGATCTGTTGCAGGCGATCGAGCGTGAGCTGCGAAAGCGCAGATTCGGCACTGCAGTTCGCCTGGAAGTGGCAGCTTCGATGCCGGGCGAGATGGTCAGATACCTCGCAAGCTCGCTGCGGCTGGGCGCCGATGACGTTTATACGATCGACGGGCCGTTGAACATTCCGGATTTGATGGCTCTCTACAAAGTTGATCAGCCGGCGCTTAAAGATAAGCCCGCCGTGGCGGGAGCGCCCGCGACACTGAGAACAACCGAATCGATCTTTGATGTGATCAAGCGTCACGACGTGCTGCTGCATCATCCTTACAACTCCTTTTCGCCGGTCGTTGACTTCATCAAGAGCGCGGCAATCGATCCTCAAGTGCAGGCTATAAAGATGACTCTGTATCGAACGGGCCCGGACTCGCCGGTTGTGCAAGCGCTTATGCACGCGAGCGAAAAAGGAAAACAAGTGGCGGTGCTCGTCGAGTTGAAGGCTCGCTTCGACGAAGAGAGCAACATCGAATGGGCGCGAAGGCTCGAGCGCTCCGGCGTTCACGTCGTGTACGGACTGCTGGGCTTGAAGACTCATTGCAAACTGGCGCTGGTCGTTCGTCGCGAAGCTGATGCGCTGCGGCGTTACGTTCATATTGGAACCGGGAATTACAATCCGACGACCGCGCGGATCTACACGGACCTCGGGTTATTCACCGCGGATCAGAACGTCGGCGCCGATGCGACTGAGCTGTTCAACTACCTCACAGGTTTTTCGCAGCAGACCGAGTATCGACGGTTGCTGGTCGCGCCGGTGAACCTGCGCGAGCGAATCACCAGCCTGATCGAGCGCGAAATGGAGCATCACAAGAGCGGCCGTCCCGCGCGAATCATTGCAAAAATCAACAGCCTCACCGATACCAAGCTGATTCGCGTGCTGTATGAAGCCTCGCAGGCCGGCCTGCCCATAAATCTAATCGTGCGCGGCGTGTGTACGTTGAGGCCGGGCGTTCCCGGGCTCTCTGAAACCATCACAGTCAAAAGCATCGTCGGCCGCTTCCTCGAGCACAGTCGAATCTTTTATTTCCTGAACGGCGGCGAAGAAGCCGTTTACATCGGCAGCGCAGATTGGATGCAACGCAATCTCGATAGACGAGTCGAGCTGCTTGCGCCGATCGGAGATCCGCGATTGAAGAAGCACCTCAGGGAAGACGTGCTCGATGTTTGTTTGCGCGACAACGTCAAGGCTCGTCGTTTGTTGCCCGACGGCAGCTACGAGCGAGTGCGCGCAGGCGAAGGCGAGGAGAGCGTTGATTCGCAGAGCTACTTCATGAGCTATTACGCTTCTTCACAGTAACCGCATCAACCTCTGATGAAGTCACACGACACCATTCGCACCTTCATCGCAATCGAAATACCGGAGTCGATCAAATCACGAATCGGGCGGCTTCAGGAACAACTCCGTCGAATTGAAGCGAAAGTGAGTTGGACCAAACCTGCGAACGTTCATCTGACGTTGAAGTTCCTCGGTTATGTTGAGGCATCCGCAATCGAACGGATCAATGAAGCGGTCAAGCGTGCGGCGAGCGAGATCAGTCCGTTCAACCTTGAAGTCGGCGGCGCAGGTTGTTTCCCTTCTTCTCGAAATCCGCGCGTGTTGTATGTTGGTTTGCCCGATTTGCCTGAACAGCTAAAACTGCTCCAGTCGAACATCGAGACCGAGTTCGAGCGCGAAGGCTTCCCAAAGGAGACGCGACGCTTCTCACCTCATCTTACAATCGGCCGCCTTCGAACATCACAAAACGCTACGACCTTAGCAGAAGCACTTCAGGCAACGGGCTTTGAGAACAAGACTTTTGTAGTGAGAGAAATAATCGTGATGCGAAGCGATTTGAAACCTACGGGCTCGATCTACACTCCTCAATCAGTGATCAACCTCCGAGACACCGTTTGATGTAGGACGGTACTGTCCAACCTGTGTTGCCGGCCTGCGTCTGTCTTGGGCAGCCACGTAGGGGCGACATATTTATATCCCAGGGCGTCAGTCCTGGGTTCGGAGCAGAACGAACAACCGAGCCCCGTAGGGGCGACCGAGATTCGCTGTTCCGCATTCGCATTTTCAATCGCCTTTTTGCCCGCCCCTCCAGGGCTAGGAGGCTGTGCCGCCGTTATACCCAGGGCTCACAGACATGTCGCCCCTACGGGGCTACAGAGTCCTTTCCAACGTAACTAAACTTTTATTCGCCGCAGCCAACCACGAGATCTTTCCAGATGCAGCAACACCCTGTAGGACACCACGTTCGGATGGGCTGGTTTACAAAGCTCGCGAGCGGCTGCAATACTATCCATTAAACTTCTCGACCTATACTGTGTCGACACAAAGGTAAGATGGCTAGAGTTGAAATTGTTGGGGTCGTGCTGACAATCAGCGACTCGGCTTCACGAGGTGAGCGCGAGGACAGATCTGGTCCGGCCGTGATCGCCGAACTAGAAAAAATTGGCTGCGTCATCGCCGCGAAGGAAATAGTTCCTGACGATCGCGACTTGATTTCAAGCAGGCTGCGGGATTATGCCGACCGAGGCGACGTGAACTTGATTCTGACGACGGGCGGGACAGGATTCGCGCCGCGAGACAACACTCCCGAAGCGACCCGTGCGGTCATCGAGCGCGAAGCGCCGGGGCTTGCCGAGTTGATGCGGCTGCGGAGCCTCGATGAGACTCCGCTTGCGCCGCTGTCGCGCGCGGTTTGCGGAATAAGAGGTCGCACGCTGATCGTCAACCTGCCCGGAAGCACTCGCGGCGCAGTTCAGAACTTCACCGCGATTCGAAGCTCGCTTCCGCACGCGATCGGATTACTAACAGAACAATCGAAAAAGTGTGCGACTTGAGTCATTGGTCATTGGTCATTAGTCATTGGTCATTGGTCACTAGTCATTGGTCATTGGTCACCAGTCGCTTCGTTATTAACTCCGATGACAAATGGCTATGACCAATGACTAATGACCGATGACTAATGACTAATGACCGAAGACTAATTACTAATGACCGATGACTAATGACCAATGACTAATGACCGATGACCAATGACTAATGACCAATGACGAATCTACAAATGGATAAACTGGTTTACGCCACCGCTGCCGATAATCAACTTCGCTGCGTCGCCGCAGTCACGACGAATCTAGTCGGAGAAGCCTGCCGGCGGCATCGAACTTTTCCAACCGCCTCGGCGGCCCTTGGTCGCACGCTCACTGGAGGGCTTCTCCTGGGAAGCGGTGTCAAGGATCTCGAAAAGGTCACCGTCCATTTCGATTGCGACGGTCCAATCGGCGACATAATCGCGCAGTCGGACCCCAACGGAAACGTTCGCGGTTATGTTTCCAACCCCGAAGCCGATTCGACGTCAATGAACGCGCGAGGCAAGCTCGACGTCAGCGCGGTAGTCGGCGGTGGCAAGCTTTACGTCACTCGAGACGCCGGCTTCGAAATCGGCTTGATGAAGGAACCTTATCGAGGAATGGTGCCGATCGTATCCGGAGAGATTGGCGAGGACATCGCTTACTACCTGGCGAAATCGGAACAAATTAATTCCGCGGTCAGTCTTGGCGTTCTAATGTCAGTTGAGAACGACGAAAACGACGGGGGTGGAAACGGGTCGGCGACAACGCCTAGTTCCGAATTTTCGATCGAGCGTCTGAGAGTAGCCGCAGCCGGCGGTTTCATCGTTCAGATGATGCCGAGCGCCGACGAGAGTCTTGCAACTCAACTCGAGCGGAATATCTCGCGAGCGCCCTACGCGACGGACCTGGTTCGTTCGGGCTTCTCGCCTGTCGAGATGCTTCAAGAAATTGTCGGCGATTTGGATTTGTTGGTGCTTGAGGAGAAAGAGCCGCGCTTTCGTTGTCAATGTTCGCGCGAGCGCGCGCTCTTGATTATCTCCGCCCTTGGTCGTGACGAAGTCAAAGACATGCTTGATAAGGACAACGGCGCGGAGTTGATTTGTCACTTCTGCAACGAGCGTTATAAAATAAGTGCCGAAGAGCTTGACGCTTTGCTCGTTGATTCGGAGTTGTAAGAGAGAAGGCTCACTATCTAGCGTCGCCTTTTGGAAACATCACAAGGTCGGGTTCCGCGTTCATTCGTTGAAGCAGCTTCTTGATAAGCCGATTCTTTACTCTTCCGGCCATTTTCGGATGAACCAGATACCGGACGACTGCTACGAGCCAGGTGTTGTCGCTCACGCGAAAGAAAACCGCAGGGTGTTCCCTGACTTCCAACTGATCCACCGGTGTTTTCGCCAGCAACTCGCGGTACACGCGAACACGCTCCATCATCGCATCGCCGACTTCTTCTTCCGCGGTTTCCTGCATTACCTTTGTCAGGAATTCCAGATCGCTCTCGTACGCGACGTTGAACTTGATCTCGTTCCAAATGTACGGGAACAACGGCGACGAGTAGTTGTACACCGCCGAACTGAGAATCTTGGAGTTGGGAAATTTGATTACTCTTCCGGTCGGATGGTCGGTCGATAAAAAGTCTCCCCCAACCTCCCACAGCGTGGTGTCCAGATAGCTCACGTCGATCACATCGCCTTTCGCGTCGCCGACCTTGATCCGATCTCCGACTCTGTAAGGAGTTCTCACCATGATGTAGACCCAGCCAATAAAGCTGGTGAACGTATTCTGCAATGCCAGGCCCAGTACTACGGAGATGACACCTACCGACACTATAGTTGTGTACCAGTACTGGGCGCTGGTGAGCGCCGATGCCGCTATAAAAGCGAGCACGAGCAGCACGACGAGTCTCTGGATTCGCTTGAGGTTATACCGCGATACGGCATCTTCGAGGCTACCGATCAGATAGACCTCAGATGCTTTCGCAAGACCCAGAACACATACGAGCAACACTCCCGCCTTGGTGTAACGCCCAAGCTTCGCGACGATGTCGCTCGAGACGCTAAAGATGTTTAGTCGAAGGAGAAAGTAAAGTGCGATCAACCCGATAAGGACAACTACATATCCTCCAAACCATACTTTGTCTTTCGTCTGCACGACAGGAGCTTGCGGCTGTTCCTGAACAGGCTTTTGCTTGAGCGCCTGTCGAACGTTTTCCTGTTGCTTGATTTTTACCTCAGCAGGTTTTTCAGCTTCGAGCGCTTCGTTGGTTTCGATTGCTTCTTCTTCGATTGTTTGTACTCTTGCCATGAGTTTGAGCCACGACCGCCGCCCACTTCGACTAGCAACTAAGATCGGTTCACCCGCGCAGAAGCCGCCCTGGACTTCTTCGCACGCTTGCCCTTCGAACGCATCTCATCAATCGAATGCGATTCTTTCTTCTCTTTGGCTTGAAGCAGTTTGCCGAGTTGCTGATAGTGTTTTCGCAAGTTCTCGACTTCCTCCTCGCTCAAGTCCTCGACGTCGATCAATCGATTGCTCGCGCCTTCCAATGATGCGACGATTTCATCGAGCTTCAACTGTACCGCGAGCGATTCCTTGTTCTGTGCTCGCTGAATAAGAAACACCATCAGGAAAGTAATGATTGTTGTGCCGGTATTGATTACTAATTGCCACGTATCTGAGTAGTGGAAAACAGGACCAGTAGCTCCCCAGGCGATGATGACTCCCAAAGCAATGATGAACGCCCATGAACTGCCTGACCATGCAGTCGCGTGACGCGAGAATCTCTCGAGAAAGTTACCGTTCGATTTCTTTTTCGCCATTTCGCTCCGGAAATCTCAATGAAATCCTATTTCGACGTCCGACGACTAAGCATTTACCGCAGGCCGTGAGCCGCGTTTACTCGCGTGCTTCCGGTGTCGATGCTCGCTTCGCCAATAGCTCGTAAGTCCAAACCACAACCCGTAAAACAACAGCAGGGTACCCACCGCCAGAGCGATCGCAAGCTCCGAAGAGGCGAGAACCTTTCTCGTTACGACAAACAAATCACCGGACAATCCAAGTCCAAGCGGAATCATTGCAATCAGGAGAATACGGCTCGCAAAGCGGTGAAAGTGTTCGCTCTCTTCTCCTCGCTCTACGATCCGGTGATAAGCCGCCGGCGTCATCAGTAACACAATGCTCAGCGTTATGAAGCCGAGGCTGAGTAAGTGAACGTACTTCGACGACTGAGGCAGGTTGTCGAATGCTTCAGTCAGGATTACCAAGAATTGAAAACCAAGCAGAGCCTGCGCGCCCGGCAGAACGACTCGAGTTTCGGTCAAAACGTGCTCGATCTTGTCTCTGATTTTAGATTCTTGCTCGGAACCAGACTCTTCTGTTTTGGAACCGCGCCCAAGCTCGTGTCGACTATGGACGCGACGTACTATCGCCTCGCTGACATACCAGGCGATAATAGCCGCACCCGCGGCGGTCGCGCCCGATATTATTCCTGCGAGCCTCCCGGCTACTTTGTCGACCGCAATGAACACGTTTAGCCCGAGCCCGATCGCAAATGGCGCAAGCGCGACCTCCATAACACTGGTTGCAAACTCGTGAACGCTCTTCGTGTCCTCTCCATCTTCTACGACCCGATGATAAGCGCCGGGCCAAATCAACAAAGCGAGTGTGATGAGTAAGAGTCCGAGCGCCACAAGATTGAAGTATTGCGAGAGAGCCGGAAGCCTCTCGAAGCCTTTTTCGAAGACCGCGCGCAGTTGAAATCCCAGGAACACTTGAGTGCCGAGTATCAGGAGTCGAGACTCGTCCAGAGCGTTTTGAACCTTGTCTTTGAGTCTTGCCATCGTTTGTCGCCGAAGCTCGCGCACTCTTAACCGAATTTCGAACCGTTTAACGGCAATTGAAATGCCAATCGAAGCAGCAAGAAGTCAATCAAAGGCCTTGGCCTAATCTCTAAACTTGCATTGCTTCAATGCTGACTTCGATTTAGCGCAGGCCGGGGACGTTCGGTTTGTAGACATAGTGTTCGAGTGTGCTGCGTTGCACAGCTGTCGACGAATTTGATGCTTGACGCAATTTAATTTGACGCGACTGGAAGAGCAGACAAATGGTCTTTCGTGTGAAGCAGGAAGAATACTTGCCGTGGTCAATCGTGTTTGGCCAATGCTCGGTACTTTGTTTATACTTTTCCGAATGCAAATGTATGCCGATCATCAGTTCCCCGGTAAGCTCTTCATAGTTGAAGGCATCGACGGCTCAGGCAAATCAACACAGCTTAGCTTGTTGCAACAATGGTTGAAGCGTGAAGGCTACACAGTATTCTTCAGCGAGTGGAACTCGTCGCCGCTCGTGAAGGAGACCACCCGGCGCGGCAAGAAAAAGCAGATGCTTACGCCTACGACTTTCTCGATGCTTCACGCAACGGATCTTGCCGACCGAATAGAACGCCACATCATTCCACCTTTGAAGGCTGGCGCAATAGTGCTTGCCGACCGTTATATCTACACGGCGTTTGCGCGCGACACCGCTCGCGGGGTGAGTCCGCGCTGGGTTCGCGAGCTCTACAGGTTTGCGGTCAAGCCGACAATCGCATTTTATTTTCAAGTCCCGCTGGATGTTTCGCTCAAGCGAATTCTCAGCGCACGCGCAGGACTCAAATACTATGAAGCAGGAATGGATCTCGGCTTGAGCGATGACATCGAAGAGAGCTTCGAGTTGTTTCAGGGAATGATTCGCGGCAAGTACGAGGAGATGATCGACGAATTCGGCTTGCAGGTGATCGACGCGACTCGCTCGATCGAAGAGCAGCAAAATGAAGTGCGATCGATCGTCGAGCGCGAGCTCGAGGATGTGCCCAAGAGGCCTTTGCCGAACTTTGCGCTTGCTGACAGTCAGATTTAAATATGGACTATCGTCCCGACAATCATTCGTTCGAGTTTTACGGCGAGGGCTTGCCCGGCGTCGAGTTGTCGGAGCTCCGCGGAAGACTCATCGTGATTGAAGGACCGGATGGCGTCGGCCGTTCAACTCAAGTCTCGATGCTCAAGCCATGGCTGGAATCGAACGGCCACGCGGTGCTCGACACTGGGATGACGCGCTCTGCGCTCGCCGGCAAGGGAATCAAGCAGGCAAAAGCTGGAATCACTCTTGGATCGATCTCGCTGACGCTTTTTTACGCGACGGATTTTGCAGACCGGCTCGAGAACGAAATGATTCCGGCGCTGCGTGCCGGCTTCATCGTGTTGACTGACCGATACATTTACTCGCTCATCGCCAGAGCAATTGTGAGAGGCCTCGACGCGAGCTGGATCAAGGCGTGTTACGGACTCGCGCTTAAGCCGGATGCTGTCTTCTATATGAGAGGCGACGTCGGAGATCTGATACCGCGCGTTTTGAGCAGCCCGACAGGTTTTGATTATTGGGAATCCGGGATGGACATTCATATGGGCGACGATCTGTTCGAGAGCTTTACTGAATATCAAACAAGAATGCTGTCGGTCTTCGATTCAATGATCGATGAATACGGCTTCGAAGTTATCAACACAGCTCAGCCTATCGAGATGATTTACAAAAACCTTCAGCGCAGAATTGGAAAGCTTCTAAGAGAAAACGTCTGAGCGAACGAGTGATCCTCGCAAACAAAACCTTCCCGCCGCTTGTTGAGTAATGTCTCACTGCAAGTACTTCCCGGATATTGTTCTATTGCGATACGCCTTGCTGTATTGAAGCTTCAACCAGATTCTCGTCCGGTGGCGGCAAATTGATACTCTCGCGTGAGAAACGGCTATGGAATACTGGTTGCTCAAGGCTATATCGGAGTTCGAAATCGATCTTTATTTAGCGGAGCATTGCGGCGGCAACAAGCGTTGCTGACGCGCCGTTTCTTGAAACGCTTCGGGTCTTGAGAGGGAGGAAAAACCATGCTTTGGACAATTCTAGTAGTTCTGATGATTCTTTGGCTATTGGGTCTGATCGGCGGCATCGGAGGTGGCTTGATTCACCTGCTGCTGGTCCTCGCGGTGATAGTTCTCATCTTCCAACTGCTGTCGGGTCGCCGCACAGTAGTCTGATATCCAATGACGCGCGAGGGGACTGGGACTCGTGCTATTGGTGACAAAAAAACAGGCGCACCCGATAAGTTTTCAGGCAGGGTCAGAAGTTGACGTTACGCTAGTTCAACAAGACGAGAGGCGAGGTTAGATTTATGACTACCGATCCAGTTTGCGGAATGAGCATTGACCCGAACGACGCGCCTGGCAAAAGTGAGATCAAGGTAAGACCTTGTACTTTTGTTCTTCGAGTTGCAAGCGGCAGTTCGATCAAAACCCGCAGACCTACATGAAGCAGCAGGCTGCAAAACAGTAATCGTCAGCACTGCGCTTCGTCATCTTGAAATTTGCCCGGACTCGAGCTAACGGCTCGGCCGGGCTAATTTTCTTCGGGGGCGTCAGCAGTTCAGGTTTGGAGCCCCTCTTTCTGAGTACAATCGAAAGCGGAGCGTTGATGCAAGCCGCGGAGCCACATGGTCGCGATGGTCGCGCAGCCAAACGCATAACGCATGTAGACGTCATCTTTCGAAGGCTCGCTCGCCGGAAGAGCGATCGGTTGAGAGCTCTCGTTGGATCATTTCACAGTTGAGCGACTGGTTCACTGGTGCTTGAAGTACTGAACCGCTCGCTCATGTTTTTCCGCCTTTTCACGACTGTCGAACGTGCCGAGATTTTTTCGCTTACCGGTCTTCGGATCTTTCTTGCGCGAATACAAGCGGAACTTGCCAGACTTCAGTTTTCGGATCATCGCATCCCCTTTCGATATACTTTTGCAACGAATGTCTTAAGCCGCCGCTCGACGGGCACGAGTCCTCGCGGCCTTCTTTGCTGAAGCGGATCTCTCAGACTTGGGACGCGCCGCGGAAGCTGCGCCGCCTTTTCTTCCGCCCTTCTTTGCAGGCGCCAGATTGACAGGCTTACCTCGACCTGATCCGCTCTTCTTGCCCCCACCGGTCATTTTATTTACGGTTGCCCAGGCTCGGCGCTCGGCTTCGTCTTCCGAAACCCCGCGCTCCTCGTAGCCTTCTTCGATATGTTCGGCTTGTCGCTTCTGTTTGTCTGTGTAACTCGATTTGTCGCCTCTAGGCATTCTTGTTTACCTCCTGCCAAAAAAATCGGCGGCTCTAAGAAAGGCAAGATTTATTCCTTCCGTTTGATATTGTGATGGCACTCTGTTTGCCGAGAAGAATGAATAACGCACGCTGCAGTAGTGAAGTGAACTAGAAAGCGGACACGAGCGTGCATTCAAACAAAACGGAGGAAAGCCGCATGCCGCAGGGAGACAAAGGCAAATACACTGATAAGCAAAAGCGTAAGGCTGAGCACATCGAAGAAGGCTACAAGAAACAAGGTGTGTCGGAAAAAGAAGCTGAAAGTCGCGCGTGGGCTACAGTGAACAAAGAGTCCGGCGGCGGCAAGAAATCCGGCAGCGGCCGCGGTAAGAAAGAGAGTCATGAGTCAAGCCGCAAAGGCGGAAAGAAGGGCGGCAAGAAGCACGGAAAGAAAGGCGGAGGCAAAAAGAAGTCGAGTTGATCGCTGCGACTCGAATACTTGAGTTGTTGGGAACGAGTGAGACTTACGCCGGTGCTGCAAGCTAACACTCACGATGTTAGCTGAGTCAAACGCTTCAACATTTCTTTTGCCAGAGCGCTGTAGTCTTCGGCGCCGTCGCTTCGAGGCGCGTACTCGAACACGGACTGATGCGCTTCCTGCGAGTAGTCCAACTCCGTGCGCTCGCGGATAACCGTTCGATATACTCGCCCGTGAAACAACTTCTTTGCTCCAAGACGAACGACCTCGGGACCTGCGCGGCGCGTCGTGTAGAAAGTCATCACTATGCCGGTGCGTTCGCTGTCAATTCGAGCGTCCCGCGTGTGAGTGTCGATGAACTCGATCATCTGCTCGATCGAACGAAGCCCGAGCCAGGTTGAAACGCAGGGAATCAATAAATAATCAGAGATCGAAATCGCAGCCGAAGTCATTCGCCCAAGCTCAGGCGGACAGTCGAACAAAACGAAGTCGTACTCATGATCGTTCGACGCGAACGCATGCCGCAGCGGCGCCGTTAGGTCGCCGAGGCCTTCACTGCTCACTGTAACCTGCCATAAACGCCGAGCGCCGCTCGGCAGAAGCCATATGCTTTCGCGAATGTGATTGGCGCTGAAGCTGCCGTGCTCAATTGCAGAGGCGACGGTGCCGCGCGCGTGATCGGTACCGGCGATGAATCTGAGATTGTCTTGCGGATCGCAATCGACCAGCAAGACTCGCGCGCCGGCCAGCGCAAGTCCAAAGCCCAGATTCCAGGTCGTTGTAGTCTTGCCCGTTCCACCCTTTGAAGCTGCGATGGCGATTCGCACGCTCATAAGGTCAGGTCCTCAAGCTCAGTTGATGCGGACAATCTAAGATTCGATCGCGGCCGCAGGTCCGCTTTCGGCTTGCTCTGCGGCGACTACGACGTGAAGGTTTTGTATTCCTCGATACGCAAGATAGTGATTGTAGAACACGATCATCAGCCCGACAACTGGAATCGATAGGAAGATTCCGATCAATCCGCCGATCTCCGCTCCGGCCAGAATAGCGACGATGACCACCAACGGATGCATCTTGATTCCGCGCCCGACGATTCGAGGATAGATAACGTAGTCCTGCAAGATTCGAAGTATGACAAGGAACAGCAAAACGAGCAGCGCCTTGTTGAACGACACCGTCAGGGTCAAGCCGAAGATGACGCATATCGAGATCAGGGGCCCAACCAGCGGAATGAATTCAAGCAGCCCGGCTATCGCTCCCAACACGACCGGGTAACGCGCGCCGAGCAAACTCAAGCCGATCATCATCACCGTGCCTATAACAATGCAGGCAGTAATCTGCGCTCGAATGTAAGCTGCAAGAGTTCGACTGACGTCAAGCAATAGCCAATGAGCGCGCTTTTGAAGCCGCTCATTTGGCAACAGGGCGATCAGATTCCGCTCGAATGACGCGGCGTCCTTTAGCATAAAGAACGAGAAGACCGGCACCAGTATCGGCCACGTCAGATACTGCAAGTATCCGAGCGCGCCGGTCAAAAATTCGGTTAACCATCCGGCAATTGAGTTTGCTGTATCGCTCACGCGAGTGAAGATCGAATCGCGCCATTGAGGCGGAAGCTTCATGTGCCGCATCCAGCTATTCGCATCATCGAAGACTTTGTTCACGCTGGTTTCGGCCGACTTTGTGTAGCCGGGTAGATTCCTAGCCAGCTCACTTATCTGCTGGGAGAGCGGCGGCCAGATCAACTGCGCTGCAGCAAACAACGCAGCTCCGATCACAACATAGACAAGAGCTATCGCGATTGATCGCGGCAGCTTCAGCTCGCGATTGAACAAGTAAACCGGCTGCTCGAACAACCGCACGATCGGAGCGACCAGATAACAAAAGAAAATGGAAAGAATCAATAACAGAAGAAGGGTGCGAACTTCGTACAGCAGCCAGCTCGCGACAATCAGGCCGATCAGCAGGAAGATCACGCGCACGATAACGCGCGTCCATATCCGAACAATCTCCGAGTTTTCATGCAGCTTTTCTTTCAACGAGCCCTCACGAAACTGCAAAGGAGATTTCTATGCGGGGAGTATAGCACAGGGCGCGGACTGATGCGCCGCAGCGCCCGAAATTCGGGCCGCTTTCTGATTTCGGGTTGGTTCCTCGGTTGAGTCTGCGCCAGTAGCGCGGTATTAATTCCGATGGGCTCCGCTTGCGTGCATTTTGCGAATGTCGTCAGCCAGGGCTTTGGCTCTCGGCACTTCAGCGATGGCGCGCTGAAGCTGCGTGTCACCTTCCGAGAGCGCCGCGCGGGCATTCTCTTCGCCGAAAGCGGCGGTCGCCACTTCGTATCGAATGCGACGCTTCAACCAATCAGCGTCCTTCTCGACTCGAGTGTCATCCGCTTTCAGTTGCTTGTTCTCGCGAAGAAAAGTTTTGAACGCCGCAAGAACTTTGTCGGTCACCGGAAAATCAGTTCGCGCGAGACGGTGTTTGTGATCGCATGCATGATCGACTTTGAATTCCGCAAGTCCGGGAATCTGTCCCGCAACGAGCGCGCGTGAGAATTGAAAAACCGGCTCGACCCAAACGCGCTGGAGCTCGATCTCGTGAGGCGGAAATTTGACGACGACATCAGGCTGAATTCCACCGCCGCCGTAAACTGTGCGGCCGGTGTCGGTGCGCTTCTCTTCGGTCTGTTGAACGGCATCTTTATCGCCGCGCTTCAAGTAATAATCGTAGAACGACCGATTGGCGTACTCGCGCTGAATCAGTCTTCCGCTAGGCGTGTAGAAGTGACCGGTCACCAGCCAAAGCCCCGAACCGTCGGACAACTGAAATACACTTTGCACGAGGCCCTTGCCGAAGCTGTTCTCGCCGACTATGACCGCGCGATCGTGGTCCTGAAGCGCGCCCGCCACGATTTCAGAAGCCGACGCCGATCGTGAATTGATCAACACGACGACAGGAAAGTCATCGGGATGTGTGTTGCTTGCGACCTCCTCGCGAACCGGAAAGACCTGCGGGCGGCCTCGAAGCGTCACGATCGGCTGCCCTCGATAAAGAAACAGGTCTGTAATCTTTCTCGCTTGATCTACCAGTCCACCGGGATTGTTACGCAAATCCAACACGAGCGAAGTCATTCCCTGCTTTTGCAGATCTGACAGCGCGGCTCGAATCTCTTCATAGCTGGTTGTGTTGAACCCTCGATCGAAGTTGATGTAGCCGACGCCATTTGCGGCCATGTAGTAATTTGTGACCGAAGGCAGCGGAACTCCTTCGCGAACGAACTTGAACTCGACGGGCTGGCTAACACCGAGGCGAGAAACTTTTACCGTGACCGGCGTGCCCTCGGGCCCAATCAGCTTTTGAGAAACCTGCTGTGAAGTCCATGTCTCCGTCGGCTCGCCGTTGATCGCGACAATCTGATCGCCGTAGCGAATTCCGCCGCGATGCGCCGGCGTCCCGTCGAACGGCGACATGATGTAAACCTTGTCGTTGCGCTGTGCAATCGTGGACCCAATTCCCGAGTAACGACTGTGCTGATCCTGCTGAACTTTTTCCCACTCTTTAGGATCAAAATAATTTGAGTGCGGATCGAGCGTGTGAAGCATTCCAAGAATCGCATTCTTAGTCAGCTTCGAAAAATCGATCTGACCTGCATAGTGTTCCTGGGCGGTGATCAGCGCATTGCCGAAGTCCTGTGCGATTTGCTGCCGAGTAGGCGAATCATCGCCGTTCGGTCCAGCTTTCTGCGCCGGATGCGCGCCCGCAAATGTGATAGGAATGATTAGGGCGACGACAATTAGCCAGTACCGCTTTGTCATTTTCATCGTGAGTCTTTACCTCGGAAACAGCTTCGAGAAACCAGCCGGCGAGTCACAAAGGAGAGCGCCTCGCTAACAAGGCTTCAGCAGAATCGCCACGATAAAATCTTAGCGGAAAGATATTCGCAAAACAACCGGACCCATTTCGAATAGATTTTTACGTGAGGCAACAGGCCGGCACCGGACGCCTCCTTCTGTTACTAGGACCGAAAACTTGGACTGAAGAACCACCTGGTCCTGTCCTAATGTGTGTTGCTGAAATCGGGCCGCGCCAAGGACTGATAGTCAAAAGGGTACCCTTTAGTCTCGATAAAAGAAGCGGTCTCTGTATTCGGAAGGACTCAAGTCATACTGCCTTCTGAAATGTTTCGCGAAGTGGCCCTTGCTATTATAACCGACCGCTGCCATGACTTGCTTGATACTAAGGAAGCTGGTCTTTAGGAGCCAGCTCGCTTTTTCCATCCTCAGCCTCATCAAGTAATCTATTGGCGAGAATCCAGTCTCGATTTTGAAGATGCGACTAAACAGGTCCGTTGAAATATTGACTGCTTCGCTTATCTCGTCCAGAACAATTTTCCGTTGGTAATTCTCATTCATGAAATCAATCCCGGCTTGCACTCTTGCTTTTGCTCTTCTTGGAATTTCTATCTCAGGCTCGTATGCTTGTTCAATCGGCGACCGCGAGAGCATGACAGTAGAGCGCCGCTTGCGTTTCGATCTGACATCCGACAGCGTTTCTTGCCACTCAGGATAGAACGGGCCGAACGGAGATGACACTGCTACAACTGCGGCATTGTGTGCCTCGCTGAGTCTGTTGTTTGCGATCAGCTCCACCGCGCACGAGTTAATCACTTCAAAGTAATTCAATGGCTCGGCATAGCTGAGTAGCGGAAGCAACCGCTCAAGGTCTCTGAGTGCGGACGTGTGAAAGCCTTCCATTGATTTCAGAGTGGCAATGCCGGTGGACGCCTTGATGAAATCTGAAAGAGTGGGCCGTGTCTTTAGTGCCTCAGCATAGAAGTGAAATGCTTGCTCAATATTACCTTGATACACGTCGAACGCCGCTCTTGAGATAAGCGCTTTTGCCTTGTAGGTCTCTGTCTTTTCAACAATTCGTTCCAAGATGTCAGAATGAAATTGCAACTCCTGACACTTACACCACACAAGATAATACTGCGCTATTAGTTGATACTCTCTTATCGGAACATTGCTGAGGATTCTCGCCAGTTCCCTGACCCGTTGCACTTGGCGGAACCCATGAGCTGATTCGATGTGTTTAAGGATGCGGGTTCCTAATTCTTCATAGGTCGGAATTCCACTGAGCAAGTGCTGATAGAATTCCGCAGCCCGACTAAAGGAGGGAAAGATGAAAAGATTACTTTCCGTCTGTCTACTCATGCTGTGTCTATGCTTGCCAGTCTTCGCAGGGCACAACATAATCGGCGGCTACTGCGACTGCGGAGCGCCTGGCTGTATCTGTGACCTTGGCGAAAGGCCGCTGAGCAGTAGGGCCAGCGTGTCGAAAGAATCTAATCACGGTAAGCCTGCCGATTTAGGTTCAGAGACGCTCTTGGTGTTAGCTGTGCTGCTTCTAGTGCTTAGATACAAAGCCTAAGCAATTTGGACAACCTAAACGAAACCGTCGCTCTTGTGGCGACTAACTATTTGTATGTCGCGCGGAGTGTATCACGGAATACCGAAGAGGCAAGCGGTAGGCAGGCGCACAATCCTCGTGATCGGGGCACGATTTTGGGTTCAGGCTGCGAGCAGTTCCGATAGGGTCCAAATGTGATCCGTGATTCCTGCTTCCATAGCCGGCGTCATTCTTAGAGTCGAATGGATTCTCACGAAGTTGTAATAAGCGAAATGTAACGCAAGGTGCGGGTGATGATTCGCCCACTTCTTTGAGAACGCGTTCGTGAGCCGGGTCATTCTCCGCATACCCATTCTGATAGTAAGATTCTGTCTTTCGATATGTGACGTGCATAGCCGGTCAAGATCGGAGTTGCCGTCAACGGCCATCTTGATTGCGCCCGTGCATTCGGCTGGTGAATATCGCCGCTCGCCTTCGCGTGATGAGGCATACACTTTGACAAGCTGTGCGAAGTCTACATACTGACCACTTTGCGGCGGCGAAACGAAGCAGTTCGGCAAGGATCGCAAGGGCCAGCAGACCTATCCTCTTCTAATTCAGTGTCCAGACCCATCGTTGGATTTTCCTTTGCTATATTAGTTCTGATTTCGGTGAAGAGTTAGGACAGTACCAACCACCTGTCACTAGCAAATTAAAATGTCCGCTTTGCTAGCACACGATCTGTCCGGTTTGGTTTTTTGTCAGTAGTAGCAGTGGCTGTGGGAAAGTGGGAATCCCGACGAGAAGATATTCCCGTTC
>Ga0070711_100000029_pt1 | contig 101028 bp, 86 predicted proteins | sample LARL53metaG_FD_65452 | JGI IMG/M metagenome (GOLD analysis project Ga0070711, IMG submission 65452) | Corn, switchgrass and miscanthus rhizosphere microbial communities from Kellogg Biological Station, Michigan, USA - LAR L5-3 metaG | ecosystem: Host-associated > Plants > Roots > Rhizosphere ... | reverse complement strand
CGCCACGGCTCCACCACCGCGCGCGAGGTCACTCCGACGAACGACAGCAGCCATTCCCGATGATACGCACGCCGGCGCGCCACGATCAACGGTCCGGCCACCACTTCACGCTCCTCATTCACCACCAGCACCCGGGCCTTCGGCGCGAACACCGCGCCCGGGTTCTCTACGAGCGGATAGACCGCCACTTCCCCCTGCTGCCCGTGCGGCTTGCGCAGCCGCCCGACTAGGCGGCGGGCGGGCGTGTGCCGAAGACTCCCGCGCGCTTGAGCAAGGAGCGCACGGTGTCGGTCGGGAGCGCGCCCTTGGCCAGCCAGGCGCGCGCCTGCTCCGCGTTTACCTGAAGGCCCGCCGGATTCGTGCGCGGATTGTAGTGGCCCAGCAACGCGACGAACCGGCCGTCGCGCGGCGAGCGTGAATCCGCGACCACGATCCTGAAATAGCTTTGCCCCTTGCGTCCTTCACGCCGGAGCCGAATTCGAGTTGCCATAACGCTCCTAGGTCTTTTTCAGAAGCTTCCGCATCTGCTGGAACTGCTCTAGCAGTCGATTGACCTCCTGCACGGTACGCCCCGCCCCTTTGGCGATCCGCAGTCGCCGCGATCCGGTGAGTATCGCCGGATCGGCCCGCTCCTGGGGCGTCATCGACAGCACGATCGCCTCGACGTGCTTGAGCCGGCGATCGTCGGCGTTCACTGCCTTCAAGGCTTGCGCGTTGACGCCCGGCAACAGCCCTAAGACTTGCTTCATCGGCCCCATCGCCTGCATCTGCTTGAGCGCGACCAGGAAGTCCGCGAGGTCCATCCCGCGCTTCGACCTGGCCTTCTTCTCGAGACGCTGCGTCGCCTCCGCGTCGACCGTGGCGGCGGCCTTCTCGACCAGCGCTACCACGTCGCCCTGACCGAGAATCCGGCCCGCCATCCGCACCGGGTCGAAGGGGTCCAGCGCGTCGGGCCGCTCGCCCACGCCCACATACTTGATCGGCACGCCGGTCACGCCGTGGATCGACAGCGCCGCCCCGCCCCGCGCGTCCCCGTCGAGCTTGGTCAGGATCACGCCCGTGAGACCGTCACCCACGCCCTCGTGGAATCCACGCGCGATCCGAATCGCGTCCTGCCCCGTCATCCCGTCAGCGACGAGCAGCACCTCGCGCGGGCTCGTGGCCGCGCGCAGTGCCTTGAGCTCGTCCATGAGCTCGGCATCGATCTGCAGCCGCCCCGCCGTGTCGACGATGACGGTACGACACCTCGCCTTCTCCGCCTCGCGCACCGCCTGTCGGACCTGCTCGGGGAGGGTACCGCTCCCCGCTCCCCGCTCACCGGGAAAGACCGGGACCCCGATTTGCGCGCCGAGCTGCTGCAACTGCTCACGCGCCGCGGGCCGCGCCAGATCGGCTGCGATGAGGCCTGGCGCTTTCTGCTCGAGCTTCAGGCGTCGCGCGAGCTTGGCCGCCGTCGTCGTCTTACCAGACCCCTGAAGCCCGACGAGCAGGATCACCGTCGGCCCGACCGATGCGAACTGTAAGAGCGCAGCATGCTGCGCCCCTATCGGGCGCTCCAACGCCTCCTCCGAAGCCCCCAGCATGCGCGCCAGCTCGTCGCGCACCAGCTTCACCACCTGCTGGCCCGGGCTCACCGTCTTGAGCGCTATCGCGCCCACCGCCCGTCCGCGCACCCGTTCGACGAATCCGTCCGCGACTTCGACGCTGACGTCGGCATCCAGCAGGTGGCGCCGGATCTCCCCGAGCGCCTCGTTCACGTCCTGCTCGGAGAGCACGCCCCGACCCGTAACCCGCTTCAGGACGGCGGCGAGCTTCTCCGAAAGGGCCGTAAACATAAGCCCAGGAAACTAGTTAGCGAATTGACGGAATCCAAGTGGGGGAACTACCCGCGTGGGGGAATTACCGGCCCGCCCGGGTGATCCGGATCGCGGGGACCTTCTTCCAGCCGACCCAGCGCGGTGGCGCGTCCACGAGCCGAACGACGGGTACGCCGCTCACCAGAAGCTGTTTGATCTCCGAGCGGCGGCCGCGACTGCCGGCCCGACGCTTGGCCCAAGCCCGCGCGAGCCCCTTGGCAAATCGTGTGGCCGCCGCGCGATCGTCCCAGCCTGTGTACCAGACGAGCACGTCGCCGCCCGCGGCGCTCCCCGTGTGGAGCACGACATAGCGGTCGCCGTCCCACCCCTCGGCCAGCCGCGCCGCAACGCTATCGTCCCCGAGGTGCTGCTCGAGCAGGAGCCGGATCTCGAATTCGCCCAGATCGTCCTCATAGCGCACGGCGCTGGGCGCCACGGATTCGAACGTGAGGCGATCCGGTCGATCGCCGCCCGCGTACCGTGCGGGGTGAAGGATCTGCTCGGTCGAGATGGGCATCAGGGCGCCGAAGGGTTGCTTGCCCGGGTACTCGCGGTCGAACCAGCGCACGAATTCGGCGCCCCCCAGGTAGGGAAAGATCAGCCTCTCGCGCAGCCACAGCGGCGCGCTGGCGAACACCTTCATCTCGGCCTGCGCGCCGTCGAGCGCCGACCGCAGGTTCCAGAGGTTCGGCAGGCTCTCGACCTTCTGTTCCGGCATGAGCACCAGGACCTGGGCGAGCGTCGCCTGTCCCTCGAGGATCGCCTGAGCGGCGCTGCGCCGGTCGTTCTGACCCTTGAGCTCGACGAGGGAATCGAGGTTCAGGTATTGGTGCTGTAAGGCGTGCACGAGCTCGTGGGAAATCACGAGCCGCGCCTGGCTCGGGTCGATGTCGACCGGAATGAACAGCGCGTTGGAATCAGGATCGAAGTATCCCGCGACCTGTTCCGTGAGCAGTTCGATCATGCTGCGACGGAGATCCAGCGTGTCGGGGATGAGGCCGAAGAGACGATAGGCAGCCTGGGCCCCCGCAAGCTCGGCTGGGGGAAGGTCATCGTCGGACTTGTGAATCACGTAGTCGCGCACTTGGGCCCGGCTGCGGCGGAGCACCACCGGTTGCTGTCGGAAGCGGAGTCCCATGGCCCGCTCGACGGCCGGCATCATTTGCTGGACGGCCTGTTTCAGCTCCGCGTCGTTCTGAACCTCGCGGGCTCGACTCTCACACCCTCCAGTGCCTCCGACGAGAGCCGCGACCACCACGGTGCACGCGAGCCTTCGGCTCACGCCTGCCACTCGATCCCCTTGCCGACCGCGGACCCGACCACGCGAGCGATATCGCGCCCCGTCACGACGATGCCCTGGCGCTCGAGCTCCTGTCTGAGGAGACGGTCGAGTTCCGCGCGCCTTTCGGACAAGGTTGGTGGAGGTTGGTGGAGGTTGGTGGAGGTTGGTGAAGGTGAAGGCGCGGAGCGACCTCCACTATCCTCCACCGTCCTCGACCGACCTCCACCACCTAGCATTTTCTCGATCTCCGCCCCGATCCGCTCCAGCATCGGAAAAATCTCCGCGACCAGGTCCTCCGCGGGCTCCTGGTGCGGACGCTCGTGCGTGTGGCCCCGCCGGATCAGGGCGTCCACCTTGCGCCGCTCGCGGATCAGGCGATCGAGCTCGGGCGACACGTGGGCCGTGGCCTGCGCATGGGCGCACGCCTCGTCCAGGACGTCGATCGCCTTGTCGGGCCGGGCGCGCTCGGGGACGAACCGATCGGTGAGCACGATCGCCGCCTTCAGGGCATCGTCCGTGATGGCGACGGCGTGGTGTCGTTCGAGGCGCGGGCGCCGGGCGACGAGCACTTCCCAGGTCTGGATCGCGTCGAGCTCCTCCACCATGACCGGTTGAAAGCGTCGCTCCAGGGCCGGGTCGCCCCGGATCCACTTGTCGTACTCCCCTCCGGTCGTGGCGCCGATGATCCGGATGTCGCCGCGGACCAGCGCCGGCTTGAGCATGTTGGCCGCGTCCATGGCGGCGCCGAGGGCGGTACCCTGCCCGATCAGATTGTGGAGCTCGTCGACGAAGAGGATCAGATCGGGGTCCGCCGAGAGCTCGCGCACCAGCTTGCGGATCCGCTCCTCGTACTGACCGCGGAACGACGTCCCCGCGAGCAGCGCCACGTGGTCGAGCGCCACCACACGAGCGTCCTTCAGGGCGGGCGAGACGTCTCCGGCGGCCACGCGCTGGGCGAGGCCTTCGACAATCGCGGTCTTGCCGACGCCGGCCTTGCCGATCAAAGCGGGATTGTTCTTACTCTGTCGCAGCAGGATGTCCACGACGCGCGAGATTTCCGCGTCCCGGCACCGCACCGGCTCCAGATCTCCGCGACGGGCCTGGGCGGTGACGTCCACGCCGATGCGCTCGAGTACTTCACCCGATTCGAACAGCCCCGCTAACGGGTCGCCCACGAGTCCGCCTCACCCCGCTCGCAAAAAGCGCACATACCAGTCGACGAGTGCGTCCCCGAACAGGAACACGATCGTCGCACCCATCGCGAGGAATACCCCGAACGGGACGTGACGCTTCCGCTTGCGGAGGAGCAGCAGGGGGACGTAGACCAAGCTGCCGAACAGCGCTCCCGCGAACACCGTGAGCAGCACGCCCTTCCACCCCACGAACGTCCCGACCATGGCCATCATCTTGATGTCGCCGCCCCCCATCGCTTCTTCTTTGAAAACCCACCCGCCCACGAGGCCCACCAGGAAGAGCAACAGGAACCCGGTGCAGGCCCCGAGCACGGCCTGCACGAACCCGCCCACACCGCCGGTCAGCGAGAGACCGAGGCCGATGACCAGGCCGGTCCAATTGTATTCGTCCGGGATGAGATAGTGGCGCGCGTCCGTGATGGCGATGCCCAGCAGAATCGTGCCCAGTGTCGCCGCGGCGAGGAAGCGAACGCTGGGACCATAGGCGAGCATCGCCGCGATCCACAGCACGCCGACCGCCGCCTCGATGATCGGGTATTGCTTGGAGATCGGCTGACCGCACGCGCGACACTTCCCGCGCAGCAGCAACCAGGACATGATCGGGATGTTGTCGCGCCACTCGATGCGCCGACCGCAGCGGGGACAAGTGGAGGGCGGGTGGAACAGGGAGCGTTGCTTCTTGTCTTCGTTGGCGAGGCGGAGGATACAGACGTTCAGGAAGCTCCCGAAACAGAGTCCCAGGAGCCCCGCACCGATCAGGAGAATCGGGTCAACGGCCACGCGTCACCTCGTAGAGCAGGATGCCCGCCGCTACCGCGACGTTGAGTGACTCCGCGCCCTGGGCCAACGGAATGGCCACGCGCTGCGCGGCCACCGCATTGAGCTGCGGGCGAATTCCCGCGCCTTCGTTCCCGACGATGACGGCGATCGGACCCCGCTTCCCGTCCCTCAAGCCGAGGGCGCGATGCAACGCGAGGCCGTCCGCCGCCGCCGCCCAGAGCGTCACGTCGTGCTTGCGCGCCCACGCGATGAACCCTGCATCATCGAGCGGCACCACCAGGTGACGGAACGTGGCGCCCATGGCCGCCCGCAACGCCTTGGGGTTCGTGGGATCCGCCGTGCCCCGCAGTACCACGGTACCTGCGGCGCCGAGGGCATGCGCCGTGCGAATCAGCGTGCCCACGTTGCCGGGATCCTGCACGCCGTCGATGACGAGCGCCACGGCGCCCGCTCCGGGCGCGAAGTCGGCGGCGCTCGAGCGCCGGGGCTCGATCACCGCCATGATCCCCTGCGGCGTCTCCGTGTCCGCAAGGAGGGAGAACGCCCGCGCGCCGACCTCTTCCACCGGCACGGCGTGCCGCCCCAGGTCGGCGACGAGGGCGGTCCCGCGCGCGGTGCGCGTCAAATCGGGGGCGACCAGCGCGCCCCGGAACGGGACTCCGGCGGCGAGGGCCTCCTCGACGAGACGCACCCCTTCGATCAGCGCGAGTCCCCGCCGGCCACGCGCCTGGCGGCGTTGGAGATCGCGGATGGTCGATAGCAGATTACTGGCGATGATGCGCCTCGCGGATGCCGGGCAAGCCTATCAATATGCGAAGAAGCGTGGGAAGGGCGCTACGTGAAGATCGCCCTCACCATCGCGGGGTCCGATTCGGGCGGCGGTGCCGGCATCCAGGCCGACCTCAAGACGTTCCATCAGTTCGGCGTGTTCGGCACGAGCGTCGTCACCGCCGTCACGGCCCAGAATACCGTGGGTGTTCGCGCCTGGGAGGCCGTGGCGGTGCAGCTCGTGACGAGTCAGCTGGACGCCGTCGCCGACGATCTGCCGCCGGTCGCGGTGAAGTCGGGCATGCTGGGCTCCGCTGCGATCGTCGCCGCCGTCGCCGATGGGATCACGCGTCGCGCCCTGCCGAACTATGTGCTCGATCCCGTGATGGTCGCCACCTCGGGGGACCGACTGCTCGATGCGGACGCAGAGCGGCTCATCGCGCAACGGCTCGTGCCGCTCGCGACGCTCGTCACACCGAACCTCGATGAAGCCGAAGTGCTCACCGCGGAGACGGTCCGGACGCCCGACGAGATGGAGCGCGCGGGCCGGGCGCTCGTGCGCCTCGGGGCAAAGGCCGTGTTAGTCAAAGGCGGGCATCTCGCGGGCGACGAGATCGTCGACGTCCTGGTAACCGACGGAATCGCCCGGCGCTTCACTCGGCCGCAGCTCGAGACGACGTCCACGCACGGAACGGGCTGCACGCTGTCCGCAGCCGTGGCCGCCGGCCTCGCGCTCGACCGGCCGCTCGAGCGTGCGGTGCGCGACGCGCTCGACTTCGTTGGGCGGGCGATGGCCGCCGCACCTGCGCTGGGACGCGGCCACGGCCCGCTGAACCACTTCGTGCCGGCCCCCCCCAGGCCGCCGACGGACGGCTGGTAGTGCGTACTGCTGGCGTTAGTGGGTTCATGTAGGTGGTGCAGCCTGGGCCACGTGGGGGCGCAGCATGGTACATGAAGGGGCGCTGCATGGTTCATGAAGGGGCACGGCACGGTCCCGATGAAGGGGCGCAGTTTGGTTCATGTGGGGGCGAAGCATGGTTCATGTGGGGGCGAAGCATGGTTCATCTGGGGGCGCAGCATGGTTCATGTAGGGGCGCAGCATGCTGCGCCCCTACACATTCGCGTGCCAAGGTCCGGATGAAAGAGATACCGTTTGCGACGACTCGATGCCGCGCGCCTGCGTTGGACGGTGTACGCTCTACCTGTGAGCTCCGCACGAGTATCCCTACGCGTTCACCATGAACGCGGGTCAATCAGGCTGCGTGGGTTTGATTACACTCGCCCTGGAGCGTACTTCGTGACCATACGTCTGGGGCAGAAGGGCCCTCCGTTTGGTCAGGTTTCGGGCGGACGTGTGCATCTCAGTCCGGCTGGGCGGATCGCGAGAAAGTGCTGGTGCGAGCTCCCCAAGCATTTTCCAGCCGTCACCCTCGACGCATTCGTGGTCATGCCAGACCACGTACACGGCATCATCGTCATCGGACGCCGAGGACGCGAACGGGATGCAGTGCGACTGCAAGCAGATCCGCGCCTGCGTAATCATGGCCGCCCGCGCGATGTAGGGGCGCAGCATGCTGCGCCCCTGCACATGCGACGATCAGCATCGTTCGCCTCACGGTCCGGCGGCCCCCCGATGCCTGGATCCCTCGGGGCCATCATACGGTCGTTCAAGGCGGCGACGACCAAACGTCTGAATGTGACCTCTGGAACACCCGGTCAACCTATCTGGCAGCGCAACTTCTTCGACCGCATTCTCAGGGACGAGCGGGAACTCCGCGCCGCGAGGTACTATATCCTCCGAAACCCGGAACAGTCGACCAAATCAGGTAAGGGTTAACTGCCTCCTCCCCGCCCGTTTCTCACGGCCCGCTGGTCGGACATCGTCCTCCTGACCTTCGAGGCGCCGGCCGACCTGATTGCGCGGAGCATTCCGGTCGGTGTCGAGCCCGATCGCCGCGACGGGTGTACCCACGTGAGCCTCGTGGCGCTCTACATGCGCGACGTGCGCGTCCTCGGTTGGGGGGTTCCGGGGTTCGGCTCGCATCCCCAGGTCAACTTCCGGACGTACGTCCGTGTCGGCGGCGAGCCGGGCGTCTGGTTCATTCGCCAGCTCGTGCCGAGTCGCCTGATCGCCGCAATCGGCCGGCTGCGCTATGACGAGCCGTTCTGGCCGATGCCCATCCGTCGTCGCGTGATCGATTCGGCCACCGAGGTGCGGGCGGAATACGCGGTCGGTCCCGCGGCGCTGGGCTGGCACGTGAGCGTGACCGGCACGCGCGCAGCGGGCTTGCCGCCGCCCGATTCACCGGAGCACTTCTTCACCGATCGCGCGCTGGGGTGTCGCGCCCGGCCCGACGGCCGCTTGAGCGTTTTCCGCGTTGTGCACCCACCGTGGGCGGTGCGGGGGGTCCGCGCGCTCGATTACCGGTTCGATTTTGGGTCGCTGTATGGCGCCGAGTGGGAATTCTTGAATCGTGCCGCGCCGGTGTCGGTCGCCTTCGCCGAGGGGTCGGCGGTCTCGGTCTTCCCTCCTACGGACTCAGTCGCTTCAGCACTCCCCTGATCAACCGTTCGAGCTGACCGGCCACCTGCTTCCCCGCCTCGAGCACTTCTACGTGCGACAGCTTCTGCGCCGATAAACCCGCCGCCACGTTGGTGATGCTCGAGAATCCCAGACAGCGGAGCCCCCGCGCCCGCGCGGCGATCACTTCCGGCACGGTGGACATCCCCACGGCGTCCGCGCCGACTCGCTCGAGCATGCGGATTTCCGCCGGGCTCTCGAAGGACGGCCCCAGGAGCGCCGCGTACACACCTTCTTCGAGGGGAATCCGCTCGTCCTTCGCTACCTGGCGCGCGAGTGTCCGGAGAGCGGGGTCGTAGGGATCGCTCATGTCGGGGAAGCGCTCTTCGCCGTCCTCGACGGGGCCGACGAGCGGATTGCGGAACATCAGGTTGATGTGGTCCGCGATCAGCATCAACGTCGGGGGCCGGAAGCTGCGGCGAATCCCGCCCGCGGCATTCGTCACGACGAGCGTCTGGACGCCGAGTGACGCGAAGACCCGCGTGGGGAGGGCGGCGACTGCCGGCGCGTGGCCCTCATACAAATGAAAGCGGCCGCTCTGCACGAGCACGGGGACGCCTTCGAGCATGCCGCCGACGAGCTCCCCCTTATGCCCGGGCGCGCCGGGTTCCGGGAACCCCGGGATCTCCTTGTAGGGGATGCGCACCGGATCGCGCACGGCGTCGGCCACACCCGCGAGGCCTGAGCCGAGCACAATGGCGACCTGCGGCCTGAGCTTGCCGAGTCGCTGCGCGATGACGTCGGTCGCCTCACGGAGGGAACCGCTCCCCGCTCCCTGCTCCCTTTTGCTCACAGCAGCATCCCGGCCAACGTAGCGGAAAGAAAGTTCGCCAGCGTCCCCGCGATCATCGCGCGGAACCCGAGGCGGGCGAGATCGTGCTTCCGCTCGGGGACCAGCGCCCCGATCCCGCCGATCTGAATGCCGACGGAGCTTACGTTCGCAAAGCCGCAGAGCGCGAAAGTCGCAATCGTGAAGGACAGGGGATCGAGCTGCGCCTTCAACGGTCCGAGCTGTGCATAGGCGATGAACTCGTTCAAGACCATCCGCGTGCCGAGCAGGCCGCCGATCGTGCCCGAGTCGTGCCACGGGACCCCCATCACGAATGCGATGGGGCGAAAGATCCAGCCCAGGATCGTTTGCAGATCCGCGGGGAACCACGTCGCATATCCGTGGACCCACCCGAGGATGCCGTTCGTCAAGGCGATCAGCGCGATGAACGAGATCAACATCGCGATCACGTTCAGCATCAGGTGCAGGCCTTCGCTTGTGCCGCGGGCCGCAGCGTCCACCACATTCACGTCGGTCCGCGGGATCTCGATCTTGACACCACCGAGCGTCTCCGGCACCTGCGTCTCAGGCTCGAGGATCTTGGCCATCATGATCGTCCCGGGCGCGGTCATGATCACCGCGGTGAGCAGGTGCCGCGCCTCGATACCGAACGCGATGTACGCCGCCATGATCGACCCCGAAACGTGGGCCATGCCTGCGGTCATCACCGTCATCAGCTCGGACTGGGTCATCTTCGGCAGAAACGGGCGGACGGTGAGCGGAGCCTCGGTCTGTCCCATGAAGATGGATGCGGCCACGTTCAAGCTTTCGGCGCCGCTCGCGCCCATCACCTTGTTCATCATGATGGCGAACGCCTTGACGACGACCTGCATCACGCCCAGGTAATAGAGGATGGCGAAGAGCGCCGACACGAAGATGATTGCCGGAAGTACCTGAAACGCGAATACCACACCGAGGCTCGAGTGTTGCTTGCCGAGCTCGCCGAAGACGAATCCGGACCCGGCATATGAAAACGCCAACAGGGCCGACACGGCGTCGCCGAGCACCCGGAAGATCCGCTGTCCGATCGGCACGCGCAGCACGAAGATCGCGAAGGCGAGCTGCAACCCGACCCCCCAACCGACGACACGCCGGCTGATCGCCCGACGATTCCGCGACAGGGCCACACCGATCCCCAGTATGAGCGCGATGCCGAAGATCCCCGTGAGCCGCTGAGGAATCGACCGGGAGGCAGCCTCCGGGACCGGTGCTGGAGGCGGCGTCGCGTGCACGGTGTCCGCCGCGGTGGGCTGCTGGCGTGGCGCCCCCTGGACCGTGTTCCACACGAACCGGGGCAAGGTGAACACGAGCAGCGCGCACGCGAACGTGATCGCGAAGGCGAAGAGTGTACGGCGCAGCGCCATTAGAAAGCCTCCAGTTCGCTCTGCACGCGGGAGACCAACGCCACCTTCTCGAAGTCGGGAAGAAACGCACTCTCGCACGCATTCAGCGTCACTCGGGCGAGGTCCGCCTTGGTCAGTCCCAAGACGCTCTGCGCTGCGACATACTCGTCCGTGAGCGTGATCCCGTCCACCAGTCGCCCATCCGTGTTGAGGGTGACGACCACGCCCCGATCCAGGTACCGCTTGAACGGGTGCTCCGCGAGCGATGGTACCGTGTGGGTGTGCACGTTGGACGTGAGACACATCTCGAGCGGGATCTTCCGCTCGATCACGTACTCGAGCAGCGCGGGGTCTTCGCCGAGCCGGGTGCCGTGCCCGATGCGGCGGGCGCCGCACTCGTGCAGTGCCTGGTGAATCGAGTCCGGGCCGTCCCCCTCCCCCGCGTGACAGGTGCACGCCATCCCATGCTGCGCGGCGTACGCGAACGCGCTGGCGTGGTCTCGCGCGGGGTGGCCGTGCTCGGCGCCCGCGAGATCGAACGCGACGATGCCTGCGCCGCGGTAGTCCGCCGCCACGCGCGCCAGCTCGAGCGACTCCGCCGGAGGCCGCGTACGGATGCCGCACACGATGAGCCCGACCTTGGTGCCGGTCTCCACCTCGGCGCGCTTGACGCCGCGCAGCGGCGCCTCGATCGCCTGCGCCAGCGTGAGCGCTGGCCGATGGAGCAACGGGGAGTACCGCACTTCGACGTATCGAACCCCGTCGGCCGCTGCGTCGACGACGAACTCATAGGCGATCCGCTCGAGCGCCGCCGCCGTCTGCATCACTGAGAGCGTGATCTCGTACTTGGTCAGGTACTCCTCGAGGTTTCTGGCGTGCTTCACGTAGAGCGCCTGGGCCAGCCCCTCGGGTGTGTCCGCCGGGAGGCGGATCCCCGCGGGCCGGGCCAGCTCGAGCATGGTCGCGGGACGCAGGCAGCCGTCCAGATGCACGTGCAGCTCCGCCTTGGGCCAGCGGCGCAGCGCGTCCTTGCTGAGTCGGGGCGCGCCCTTACGGGCGCTCACCACCACGCGGAAGATCGCGCCGCCCTCTCCCACCGGATCCGCCGCATCGACCGGGCGTCCCACGCCGTCGGTCACATACGCCGCGCCACTTCCGAGGAGCTCGGCAAGCCCGTGATCGAGTACTTCGACGGCATCGCGCACACTCGCTCCCCGCGCGACACTGACGGGTCGCTCGTTCACGAATACCTGAATCACCGGGCCCCCCCTCCTCCTTCACGGTGCCACCGTGCGTCGTCGGGCGCGGAGATCGGCTGGCGCAACACCGAGAGGTACTGGATGAGCGCGTCCAGATCGGTCATCCCCACATCGCCCGATGGCAACGCACGGAGCATCGTGTATCCACCGCCGCCGGACCCGAGAAAGTCGCTCACCGCGAGGGTGTAACGCCCGTCGCCGTCCACGCCACGGCCATCCGCCAGCCGCAGCTTCATGATCCGGCGGCCGGCGGGCTTTCGCAGGTCGTACCACACCTCGATGCCGGCCACGTGCGCGTCGGGCCGGTCTCCTCGCACGGCGTGCTCGAGGGCGGCCGTCAGCACCTTCCCCGACACCACGACGCGCAGCAGACGGTTCTGAAACGGCTCGACGCGGAACAGGTCCCCGTAGGTCGCGACGCCGGCACCCAGGTCCGCCCGGATACCGCCATTGTTGACCATCGCGACATCCGTCTTCGCGATGTTGCGCTGGGCATCGGCGATCAGGCGGCCGAGGCCGTACTCGTCGCCGCTCCGACGCATTTCCTTGCCGACGCGCGTGACCGGACGGCCCGTGATCGTCTCGATCGCCAGCTTATCCATGTGGAGCGCGTCCGCCAGCGCGGCGTCGGGACTGACGCGATCGCTGAAAGGCGTCTCGATCCGTGCGCGCACTTCGCGGCGGCCCGCCACGCGGACGAAGTCCACCACGGCGATCCCCGCGCCAGATGACCGTGCCTGGACGATCGGAATCCCGTTGACGACCGTGTTCACCAGTGAGTGCGTGTGCCCGCTCACGATCAAGTCGACGGAGCCCGAATCGAGGCCGCGGGCGAGGTCGATGATCTCGCCGTGACACGCGGTGGGTCCTGCAGGGACGGTGGCCGCGCTCGAATCGGCATCGCAGAACGCACCGATGTGCGCCACCACGATCACGTAATCGGCGGCGGCGCGCGCCTGCGGCAGGACGCGCTTGACCGCGGCCACGGGATCGCGGAAGGCGAGGCCCCGCACGTTCTTCGGCGTGGTTGTCTCGGGGGTCTCCGGCAGGGCGAGACCGATGACCGCGATCCGCGTGCCGCCCCGCTCGATCACGGTGAACGGCAGGGCCCAGTCGGGCCATGCCAGGCCCGTGGTATCGGTGATGTTCGCCGCCAGGAACCGATAGTGCGCGTCCGCCATACGGGCGCGCAGTGTGTCGACGCTCCAGTCGAACTCGTGATTCCCGATCGCCGCCGCGTCGATGCCGAGCGCGTTGAGCGCGGCGATCGCCGGCCGGCCGTAATTGAAGTTCGACACGGGCGTTCCCTGCATCTCGTCGCCCGCGTCGAGGCGGAGGCTCGTGCATGGGCACGCTCGCGCCAGGCTGTCGAGCCAGGGCTTGAGCGCCGGCGCGCCGCCCACCTGCCGCCCGCCTGACCAGGGCCACACCTGCGGCTCCAACGCTCCGTGAAAGTCATTGATCGCGAGGACGCGGAGCAGTGTACTGTCGCGTCCCTGCGCGTCCGTCACGACGGCCATGCGGGCGGTGGCGGAGAGAGACTGACTGGGGATGAGTTGTTGGACGGCGGCGACGAGCGCCAGGAGCAGATGCATAGGTGCGCACAAAATTGCCAAGGGCGAGCGCGTTACGCTACCTTCCCGTCGCTCATGAGCGAGCCGACGGCGCACCGCATCCTCGTGGTCGATGACGAGCCGGACATCACGGCGCTCGTGGCGTACCATCTCGCTAAAGCCGGGTACCGCGTCGCGACCGCCGCGAACGGCCGCGATGCGCTGCGCGCCGCGCGCGAAGAGCGTCCGGACCTCGTGGTGCTCGACCTGATGCTGCCGGGCGTGTCGGGATACGATGTGCTCACCGAGCTGCGCCGGCTCGAAGAAACGCGAGACCTGGGCGTCATCGTCCTCACCGCGCGGAAGGAAGAGCCCGACCGGATCAAGGGACTCTCCCTCGGCGCCGACGACTATCTCCCCAAGCCGTTTTCGCCGCAGGAGCTCGTGCTTCGGGTCAGTGCCGTGCTCCGCCGACTCGGCGCTCCCGCCGTCGCCGCGGGCGGGCTGGTCACCGCCGGCCCCATCGTACTGGACCGCAGCGCCCACCGTGTGATGGTCGAGGGAAGCGAGATCGAGCTCACGGCCACCGAGTTCAAGCTGCTGCGGACGCTGATCGAGCGTGAAGGTCGGGTGCAAAGCCGGGCCCAGCTGCTGGAGACGGTATGGCAGGCGCATCCCGACGTGCAGACGCGGACGGTGGACATGCACGTCCAGCGCCTGCGCCAGAAGCTCGGCGCGGCGGGCGATTGCATCGAGACGGTGCGCGGCACCGGGTACCGCTTCCGCCGCCCCGCCCAGAGCGCGCGCGGGCGCAAGCGCCCGTGAAGCTCGCCACCCGACTGTTCGTCACGACGAGCCTGCCGGTCGCCGTGGCCGTGGTCGGGTTGGTCGCGGCGGCGGACAGCTTACTCCGCCACAATCTCGAGGACGAAATCGCGCGCAGCCTGGAGCATGAGGCCCGCGTCCTCGCCGCCCTCCTGCCCGCCGATTCGCTCCGCTGGCCCGACCTCGCCCGTCAGCTCGGCGCGGGTATCGGTCACCGGGTCACGCTCATCGATCCCAAGGGCAACGTCCGCGGCGACACCGAATTCGATCGCAACGCGCTGGGCCAGCTCGAGAACCACCTGATGCGGCCGGAGGTCCAGCAGGCCCTTTCCACCGGCGTGGGACGGGGTGAGCGCCTGAGCGCTTCCACCAACGAACGGCGCATGTACGTCGCGGTGCGCGGCGGGCCGCCCGGCATCGCGATCACGCGAGTGTCGACGACACTCGCCGCCGTGGACGCCCAGGTGACGGCGGTGCAGAGTGCCGTCGCCTTCGCCGGGCTGGCGGCGATCGTCGCGGCCGGCTTCCTCGCCTGGCTCCTGTCGCGCGAGCTCGCGCGACCCCTCGTCGAGCTCGGCGACGCGGCTCGGACGATCGCGGACGGAGGGCCGCCCGCCTTCCCGGCGTCGAACGTGCCGGAGATCGCTCAGCACATCGTCGCCCTGCGCGCGATGCACCGGCAGCTGGACCAGCGCTTTCTCGACCTCGTGCACGAGCGGGAGGAGACGGCCACGCTCATCGAAACGATGGCCGACGGCATCGTCGCGGCCGACGCGCGCGGGGCGATTGTGATGTTGAACCGGGCGGCCCGCCGGCTGCTCGGGTTCGGCCCCGACGATCCCTTCCCCGCCCTCGCCGAGCTGTTTTACGACAAGGCGGCGCGCGAGCTGGTCGCTGCCGCCCTTGGCGGTCGGGAGACGGAGCCGCGGGAGCTCGAGCGGGACGGCCGCCTGCTGCTCGTGTCGGGCCGTGCCCTGCCGAACGGCGGCGCGCTGCTCGTGATTCGCGATGTCACCGAGCTCCGGCACCTCGAGGCCGTTCGCCGCGACTTTGTCGCCAACGTGTCGCACGAGCTCAAGACGCCGCTCACGTCCATCGCGGGATACGCCGAGACCCTCGCCACCGAGGCGAGCGCCGGCACGCAGACCGAGCGGTTCGCGCAGATCATCCTCAACAACGCGAAACGGATGCAGCGCCTGGTGGACGATCTGCTCGATCTCTCCCGCATCGAGTCCGGACGCTGGCAGCCGACGCCCGCTCGCGTCGACGTCGTGAGCCTCGCGGGCGACACCTGGGCCACGTTCGCCGATAACGCGCGCGAGCGCCGGGTCGAGTTCAGCGCCACCGCCACGGGCAGCCGGGAGCTCACGGCCGATCCGGACGCCCTGCGCGAGGTTCTCACGAACCTGTTCGACAACGCGCTGCGCCACACGCCGCCCGGCGGGCGCATCACGGTCTCCATGGACCCCGCCCCAGGCGGCGTGACGCTCGCGGTCGCGGACACGGGCTCCGGGATCGCGCCCGAGCACCTGCCGCGCATCTTCGAGCGCTTCTACCGGGCCGACCCCGGGCGCTCGCGCGAAGAGGGGGGGACAGGGCTGGGCCTCTCCATCGTGAAGCACCTCGTGGAGGCGCACGGGGGCCGCGTCGAGGCTCGCAGTAGCCTCGGCCGCGGCACAACCATCCGTATCTTCTTCCCGGCAGCCGACGTAGCGGCCTAGCGGTCGTTACGCGTTCGTCACACCGCCGTAGCAGCCGCTTGACCGGCGGCCTGCATTCTCCTTGCGTGCGAATAGCCCTCGTCTCCGACACGTACACCCCGCAGGTCAACGGGGTGACCACCGTGGTTCACCGCATCGCTTCCCTGCTGCGGGTGCAGGGCCACGACGTCTCACTCGTCGCACCCCGATATCCGAACGGATCCCCGTCGACGGATTCCCACGAGCTCCGCATCCCGTCGGCGGCGTTCCCGCTTTATCCCGAGATCCGCCTTGCATTCCCGCCGTTCCGCCGGGTCGGGAGGTTCTTCGACGCGTCACCGCCGGATGTCGTGCACGTGCACACGGAGGGCCCACTCGGGCTCGCCGGACGCCGCTGGGCCCTTTCTCGTCGCATACCGCTCGTCACCTCCTATCACACGAACTTCCCGGAATACAGCCGCCACTACGGCGTCGGGTTCCTCGAGCCATTGGTATGGCGTTGGCTCCGCTGGTTCCACGGTCCGGCCCGCGTGACCTTCACGCCGGGAGAGGCGATTCGCGATGAGTTGATCCGCCGTGGGCTCGGACAGACCGCCGTCTGGGGACGCGGGGTGGATCCCCATTTCTTCCACCCTGGACGTCGCGACGGCTCGTGGCGGCGCTGGCTCGCGGGCGGGGACGACACGGCAGTCGTCCTCCACGTCGGGCGCCTGGCGCACGAGAAGAACCTTCGGGTGCTGATCGAGGCGTGGCGGCAGGCCCGCGCGACACTCGGCCAGCGCGCCGCCTTCGTCATCGCCGGCGAAGGTCCCGAAGCCCGACGGCTGCAGTCCGAGCTCCCGTTCGTCCGGATGCTCGGGTTCCTGCCCCGCACGGACCTCGCCACGCTCTACGCCAGCTCGGATGTCTGCGTGTTTCCGTCTCACACGGAGACCTGCGGGCTCGTGGCGCTCGAGGCGATGGCGTCGGGGATGGCCGTGATCGCGGCCGATGCCGGTGGCTTCCGGGAAAGTATCGGCCGGGGAACGAACGGCCTGCTGGTCCCGGCGCACGAGCCGGAGGGCTACGCCGCCGCGATCGCGGCACTGGTCAAGGACCCCGCTGCCCGGTTCGCACTCGCGGCCGCGGCACGTGACCGCGCGCTCGGTCGTGACGTCGTACACGAAAACACCGAGCTGCTCGACCGCTACGCCGAGCTCGCCGGCGTCTCCGATCGGAGGACCTCCCCGTGCGCCGCCTAGTGATCGTCCTGGCTGATGGACTCCGGCCCGACGCGGTATCGCCTACCCTGATGCCGTCGCTCGACGCGCTCGGACATGCGTACACCCTCGCGAGGCGTGCGGCAACAGTGCGACCGAGCGCCACGGTCGCCGCTCTGGCATCGCTCGCGACCGGCGTCGCGCCAGAGACCCATAAGCTGATCGAGCCGGGGCTCCGGTTCCTTCCCCGCCTCGGCAAGATTCGCCCCGTGGCCTGGGAGTTGGCGCGCGCCGGCGTGCCCGTCGACATCGTGACCGCGGATCTGGGGCCGGCGGCGCTGCCGGTCGCGTGGGCGCTCGCGTCGACGGCGGGTGTCCGGCGGCTGGTCGCGAAGGGGTCGAGGGCTCGGGAGACCGCAGCGGCCGCCGCGCGGCTCTTGTCCCAGCGGGACGAGGGCATGCTGTTCGTGTATCTGCCGGACTGCGATCGCGCCGGTCACGCCCACGGCTGGATGTCGGCCCCGTACCTCGAGGCCGCCGCCGAAGTGGATGCTGGTATCGGCCAGCTCTCGTCGTGGACCGAGGACGCTGTGTTCATCGTGACGGCGGATCATGGCGGCGGAGGCGTGACGGCCAATGAGCACGATGAGCCGCATCCGGTGAACGACCACATTCCGCTCGTCGTGGCCGGGCCCGGGGTGACGCGGCGCCATCAGCTCACCCGCACGATTTCTCTGCTCGACGTTCCCGCAACCGTGTTGTGGTGGTTCGGCGTGCCGGTCCCGATCTGCTACGAGGGTCGTCCGCTGTCCGAGGCCTTTGTGAAAGTCGCTGGCCCGGCGCCCGCGCCTCTGGTGGCGTGATGCGCTGGGTGACGCATCTCGGCGGCGCGCGCGTGACGCTCGGGATCGGCCTGGCGTTCGCGGCGTTCGGCGAGACCCGCCTCGGGCTCGCGGTGCTCGTGGCGAACGCCGGGTCGCATCTGCTCGTCCAGGTCCTGAAGCGCGCGGTGGCGCGCGCCCGGCCGTGCGACGCGATGGGGCGGCCGCTCGCGCTCGTTGATCTCCCCGATCCGCATTCGTTCCCGTCGGGTCACGCCACCGCGGCGACGGCCGTTGCCGCGACCATCGTCCTGGCCCACCCGCTCTCAGCGCCGATCCTCCTCCCGCTCGCTGGCGTGGTGGGGCATTCGCGCGTTGCGCTGCGCGTGCACCACGTCAGCGACGTCGTGGCGGGCGTCGTTCTGGGGTTGGCCGGAGCGATTGCGACGGCGTACTTCCTCAAGACCGTGTAGGGGAGACGTCGTTCCTCTACGTATTGTCTCGACGTATTTTCTTCACGCCTTTTCTCAACGTCGTTATCGTGGTAGGTATTTGATGATGCCCACCGTCCTGTTTCTCTGTGTCGCGAACTCGGCCCGGAGTCAGATGGCCGAAGGGCTCGCGCGGGCCACGGCCCCGGCGGGTTACCGATTCTTGAGCGCCGGCTCGGAGCCCGGGACGTTGCACCCGTTCGCCGTCGAGGCGCTGGCAGAGGTGGGCATCGACATTTCCCACCAGCGGGCGAAGGGCCTGAACCGGATTCCGCTCGACGAGGTGAACACCATCGTCACGTTGTGCGCCGAGGAAGTGTGCCCGTTCGTGCCGAGCGCGGTGGGGCGCCTGCATTGGCCCCTTCCGGACCCGGCGCGGGCCACGGGCTCTGACGGCGAGCGGCTCGACGCATTTCGGACGGCGCGTGACCGGCTGCGGGAGCTCCTTCCCCAGTTGTGGGCCGCCGCGTCGTAGCCCACCTTGAGTCGCCTGCGCGTTACCAGTTCGTTACACACCCCGCGCCCGCCTGTGACGGGCGTGCGTTCGCTTTCCTTGCCGGTGCTGCACGACCACCACAACACATTCCCCAAGGAGGGGACACCCAATGGCGTTTTCCTATCGTCGCGCGCTCGGGGTGGCCGTCGTGGCTGCCACGATGGGCGCCGCTCCGCTCGCCGCGCAGGGTAGTCAGCCGTCACCCTGGTCGGTCGGAACCACGGTATACGCGCAGTACGTCTACCAGCTCAAGGACACCGCGAGCAGCAAGCAGAACAACTTCGACATCACGCGCGGGTACGTGAATCTGATCGGCCGTTTCTCGGGTGGGCTGTACACGCGACTCACCGTGGACCTCTTCTCTGTCGGCGCCGGGGTGGGTAACGCCACCGGCTCCTACGGCTATCGCCTGAAGTACGCCTATGCCGCCTGGACGCCCACCAATAGTCCGCTCACCTATAAGCTCGGCATGATCCACACGCCGTGGCTCGATTGGGAAGAGGCGCTGTGGGACTACCGCATGCAGGGCACCATGGCGCTCGATCGCAACGGCTACGAGACCGCGTCCGACATCGGGGCGGGGATCGACGGCAAGTGGCAAAGCGACAAGATAAACTTCCAAGCGACGATCGTGAACGGCGAGGGCTATCACGGCGGAGTAGGCGACGGTCGGAAGGACGTCGAGGGTCGCATTTCGGTGCGGATCCTCGATACTAACGACTCCAGCCGGGTGGGCGGCCTGCGCGTCACGGCGTATGCGCACGCGGGCAAGCCGACCGGCGGGGGGGCGAGAAACCGCTGGCTCGGCATGGTGTCGTACCGCTCCAAGCAGTACACGCTCGCCGCAGAGGCGGCGGTCGCCAGCGATAGCACCACGGGCACCGCGACCAAGGACGGGCACATCTACAGCGCGTTCGGCGTGTACCGCGTCCCCCGCTCGGCAGCCGCAGTGATCGCGCGCGTCGACGCCGTGACGCCGACCGTGGGAGGGAACCGCCTCACGCGGTACATCGCCGGCGTCTCCTACCAAATCAACCCCCAGCTCCGCGTGCTCGCCGACTGGGACTACCTGAACTACAAGAACGCACCGGCCACGCCCGATCTGACTCGGTCGCAGGCTCTCTTCCAGACTCAGGTTGTCTTTTAACTCAGACGAGGTGACTTGGCCATGACGAAATCTCCCCTGCTCGCACTCACCGCCGCCCTCGCGCTCGCCGCCCCCCCTCCGGCGAGCGCGCAGGTGAAGCTCAACGGCGCGGGCGCGACGTTCCCGAACATCATCTATCAGGATTGGATCATCAATTACAACCGCACCCACTCGGACGTGCAGCTCAACTATCAGTCGATCGGCTCGGGTGGCGGGATTCGGCAGTTCTCCGACGGCACGGTCGACTTCGGCGCGAGCGACGCCCCGATGTCCGACTCGGCGATCGCCGCGATCCAGAGCAACGTGCTGCACATCCCCACGGTCCTGGGCGGCGTCGTCGCGACGTACAACCTGGCCGACGTCCAGGGCACGCTGCGGTTCACGCCCGACGTGCTCGCCGACATCTTCCTCGGCAAGATCACGAAGTGGAGCGACGCCCGCATCACCTCCATCAACCCCGGGCTGAAGCTGCCCGCGGAGGACATCGTGGTGGTGCATCGCTCGGATGGCTCGGGCACGAGCTTCATCTTCACCGACTACCTCTCCAAGGTGAGCCCGGAGTGGGCGAGCAAGGTGAGCAAGGGGACATCGGTGAATTGGCCGGTCGGACTCGGTGGGAAGGGCAACGAGGGCGTTACCGCCACCGTGAAGCAGACCCCCGGCGCCATCGGCTACGTAGAGCTGGGCTACGCGCAGATCAACAAGCTGCCCTTCGCGGCGCTGCAGAATAAGGCGGGCAAGTTCATTACGCCCACCCTCGAGAGCGTCACGGAGGCCGCGGCCGGTGCGATGAAGGCGATGGATCCCGGCACCGATTTCCGGGTGTCGATCACGAACCCGGACGGCGAGAAGGCCTATCCGATCGCGAGCTTCACCTGGTTCCTGCTGCACAAGCAGTACGAGGATGCGGCAAAGGCCGGCGCGCTCGTGAAGTTCGTGTGGTTTGCCGAGACGGACGGCCAGGGCCGAGCCTCAGAGCTCGGATATGCGCCGCTGCCCAAGCAGCTGCGGCCCTGGATCGAGGCGCGGCTGAAAACGATCACGTCCGGCGGCAAGTCGGTCTGGACGACGGCAGCCCGGTAACCCCTCCTTCCGGCTGCCGTTTTCACCCCCCGCCCGGCGGAATTCGCCGGCGGGGGTTTTTCTTATCCCCTGCCGTTACACTCCCGTGACAAACGCCGGATACGTTTCCGGGCCCATGACCGCCCTCCCCATCGAGCCCGTCGCCACCGCCGCCCAAGAGCCACGCTGGCGCTTGCTGCGCGGCGTCAACGTCGGCGACCGCGTCTACCAGGGCGTGCTGACAGTCCTGGCTGTCACCCTCCCGCTGCTGCTCCTCGCCCTCGTGGGCGAGCTCCTGGTGAGCGCCTGGCCCGCAATCCGGCGGTTCGGTCCCCACTTTCTCTGGTCATCGGTCTGGGACCCGGTCGCGGGCGTGTTCGGTGCGGCGCCCATGATCTTCGGCACGCTCGCCTCGTCGCTCATCGCCCTCGTGATCGCCGTGCCACTCGCGTTGGGCGTGTCGATCTTCCTCACGGAATTCGCGCCCAAGTGGGTGCGGCAGCCGATCGCGTTCCTGGTCGAGCTGCTGGCGGCGATCCCCAGCGTGGTGTACGGGCTGTGGGGCATCTTCGTGCTGATTCCGTTCCTGCGCTCGACCGTCGTCCCGCCGTTGCGGGCCGTGCTCGGGTGGACGCCGTTCTTCGACGGCGTGTTCTACGGAAACTCGCTGCTCGCGGGCGGCGTGATCCTCGCGATCATGATCGTGCCCTACATCGCCGCCGTGTCGCGCGAGGTGCTCCTCGCCGTGCCGGGGAGTCAGCGCGAGGCGGCCCTCGGCATGGGGGCCACGCGGTGGGAGGCGGTATGGACCGCCGTCGTGCCCTACGGCCGCGCGGGGCTCATCGGCGCCATCATTCTCGGTCTCGGGCGCGCGCTCGGCGAGACGATGGCCGTGACCATGTTGATCGGGAACCGGCACGACATCGGGCTGTCGGTGCTGCAGCCCGCCTACACGATGGCCGCCGCGATCGCCAACGAGTTCAGCGAGGCGACCACCAATCTGTACCTCTCGGCGTTGTTCGAGGTGGGCCTGCTGCTGTTCGTCATCACCGTGGTCGTGAACGCGCTCGCGCGCCTGTTGATCTGGCAGGTGGCGCGCGGGACCGCGGTAGGGAGCCGCGCCCTGTGAACCCGCGACGGGTCCGCCGCCGGGTGGTGAACGGCGTGATGACGGGACTGGTGGGCGTGCTCTCGTTCCTCGCCGTCCTGTCCCTGATCCTGATCCTCGGGAACCTCGTCGTGAAGGGCGCCTCCTCGCTCGACTGGAATTTCTTCACCAAGAATCCCGTTCCGGCAGGCGAGAGCGGCGGCGGCGTGGCGAACGCCATCGTCGGCACCAGCATCATCGTGGGACTCGCGTGCCTCATCGGCCTCCCGATCGGCATCGGCGCGGGGCTGTACCTCGCGGAATTCGGGTCCGGACGCCTTGGCTGGACCGTGCGCTTCGTGGCGGACGTGCTGAACGGAACGCCGTCGATCGTCGTCGGCATCTTCGCGTGGACGTGGCTGGTGAAGCCGATGGGTCATTTCTCCGCGCTCGCCGGAGCGGTGGCGCTCGCGATTCTCATGGTCCCGATGCTGGCGCGCACCACGGAGGAGATGGTGCGGCTCGTGCCGCACTCGCTGCGCGAGGCCGCGCTCGCCCTCGGGTACCCGCGCTGGCGTACGTCGCTACGGATCGTCGCGCGCACGGCGCTCGCCGGGATCGTCACCGGGTCGCTCGTGGGGATCGCGCGCATCGCGGGAGAGACGGCGCCCCTGCTCTTCACGGCGCTCGGCAATCTGAATTTCTCGACCCACGTTCTCGAGCCGATGCAGGCGCTGTCCCTGCAGATCTATCAGTATGCGACCGGACCGTTCGACGAGTGGCACCGCCTGGCGTGGGCGGCGGCGATCGTCCTGATGGGTCTCGTGCTGCTACTCTCCGTCGCGGCCCGCTGGGCCATCCGGCAGCGCCATGGCGCCGCCCGCTGACGCGCGGTTGCAGCTCGAGGCGGTGCGGCTCACGGCGCTGTACGGTCGCCGCGCCGTGGTGAAAGACGTGTCCATCATCTTTCCCGCACACACCGTCACGGCTGTGATCGGCCCATCAGGATGCGGCAAGAGCACCTTTCTCCGCTGTCTGAATCGGATGCACGAGCTCTCCGAGGGCGGGTGGGTGACGGGCACGGTGCTCCTCGACGGCGACGACATCTACGCCGACGCGGTCGACCCCGTGCAGCTGCGACGCCGCGTGGGGATGGTCTTCCAGCGGCCGACCCCCTTCCCCACGATGTCCATCTACGACAACGTGGCGGCGGGTCTCCGGGTCAACGGTCACCGGTCCCGCGCGGATGTCGACGCGGCTGTGGAGCGCGCCCTGCGGCGGGCCGCGTTGTGGGACGAGGTGAAGGATCGCCTCCGGCGGAGCGCCCTCGCGCTCTCCGGTGGCCAGCAACAGCGACTCTGTATCGCGCGCGCGCTCGCCCCGGAGCCCGAGGTGTTGCTGCTCGACGAGCCGACCGCGTCCCTCGATCCCGCGGGCACGCAGCGGATCGAGGAGCTGTGTCACGAGCTGAAGACCAACTACACGATCGTGATCGTCACGCACAACCTGCAGCAGGCCGCGCGCGTGTCGGACTACACCGCTTTCTTCTATGTCGGTGACCTGGTCGAGGTCGGCCGCACCGAGCTGCTGTTCACCACTCCGACCCAGGAGCGGACCGAGGCGTACATTACGGGGAGGTTTGGATGACCATGGTCGGACTGCCAGATAGTCGGGCCATACTGACCCCGGACGCGAGTCCGGCGTCCCCGGGCTGGCGCCCGGGGTCAGTGACCGCTACCCCCGTCATCGACGTGCGGGCGTACAATTTCTGGTACGGCGCGACGCAGGCGCTCTTCGACCTGACGTTCACCATTCCACGGCGCGCGGTCACGGCGCTGATCGGTCCCTCGGGGTGCGGCAAGAGTACGTTCCTCCGCTCGATCAACCGTCTGAACGAGCTGATCCCAAACACTCGGCATAGGGGCGATATCCTGCTCGAGGGCGTCTCGGTCTTTTCGAGCGGCACGGACCCGGTGGCGTTGCGGCGCGAAGTGGGCATGGTGTTCCAGCAGCCGAATCCGTTCCCCAAGACGATCTTCGATAACGTGGCCTACGGACCCCGCCTGAACGGTCTGGCCGCGGAGCGGGAGATGCCGGACCGCGTGGAGCGCGCGCTGCGGCGGGCCGCGCTGTGGGATGAAGTGAAGGACCGGTTGCGCGCGGCGGGGACGAGCCTCTCGGGCGGTCAACAGCAGCGCCTCTGCATCGCGCGGGCGCTCGCGAACGAGCCCGAGGTGCTGCTGATGGACGAGCCGTGTTCGGCGCTCGACCCCGCCGCCACGCAGCGGATCGAAGAGCTGATGGTCGAGCTCAAGCAGAACTACTCCATCGTGATCGTGACGCACAACATGCAGCAGGCGTCGCGCGTCTCGGACTTCACCGGCTTCTTCTATCTCGGTCGCCTGATCGAGTTCGGCGACACGAAGCAGATCTTTACCAGGCCCTCGGACGAGCGCACCGAGGCCTATATCACGGGACGGTTCGGATGAACGCCACACTCGCGCACCGCCACTTCCACGACGAGCTGTCGGAGCTCAAGGCCAAGCTCCTGACCATGTCCGGCGAGGCCCAGGACGCCCTGGGCCGGGCCCTCGATGGGCTCCTCAAGCGCGACCGGACGCTCGCCGAGCAGGTCATCACAGGCGATCGGGCGATCGACGCCCTGGAGCTCGAAATCGAGGAAACCGTGATCGATCTCCTGGCCACGCAACAGCCTATGGCGAGGGACTTGCGCCTCCTCGTGGCGGCGACCAAGATCGCGAACGATCTCGAGCGCGTAGGCGATCACGCGGTGAACATCGCGCAGTCGGCCGAGCGGCTGCTCTCCGCCCGGCTGATCGCGCCCGAGCCCGAGCTGCTGGAGATGGCGCGGCAGGCGCGCGCCATGCTGTCGGGGGCGCTCGATGCCTTCGTGCGGGGCGACGCCAAGCTGGGCCGCGAGATCTGCCGCCGCGACGATTCCGTCGATGCGTTGCACCACTCGGTGTTCCGCATCCTGTTGACGCACATGATGGAGGATCCGCACATCATCGGCGCCGCGATGGATCTGTTCCTGGTGAGTCGCAACCTCGAGCGGGTGGCGGACCTGGCCACCAACATCGCCGAGGACGTCGTGTTCGTCGTCGAAGGCAAGACCATCAAGCATCATGCGGAGGAGCGCGCTCCGTAGCGCTGACACCCCGTGGCCACCGCGCCCCCCACTTCGCCCGTCGTCGCATCGCCCACGGCCGCCCAGCGCGCCCGTCGTCGCCCGCATCCGGCGCGCCGGCCCGGGACGCGCGTCACCATGTCCACGGCGCCGCGCCTCGCCGCCGTGGACATCGGCACCAACTCCATCCGGCTCGTCATTGCGGAAGTCCAGCCCGACGGCTCTTACCGTGTGCTCGACGAAGATCGGGAGATGAGCCGCCTCGGCCGCGGGCTGTACGCCGCCGGTCGCATCGCGGAGGCGCCGTTCGAGCAGTCGCTCGCGGCCCTGGGCCGCATGAAGGCCATTGCGGACGGCTACGGGGTGATGGACCTGCGTGCCATCGCGACGAGTGCCGTCCGAGAGGCGAAGAACGGCCAGGAATTCATCCGCGAGGCCTGGCGTCGGACGCGCGTGCGTGTGGAGGTCGTGTCGGGCGACGAGGAGGCGCGCCTGGCGTTCCGCAGCGTGGCGCGCCATTACGAGCTCAACGGCCGCTTGGCCGCGATCGTGGACATCGGAGGCGGAAGCGCCGAAGTGATCCTCGCGGCCGGCGGTGTGGTCGAACAGATGTTTTCCCTGCCCCTGGGCGCCGTACGATTAACGGAGGAGCACGTGAAGTCGGACCCGCTCCGGCCCAAGCACTGGCGCGCGTTGCGCCGTGCCATCGACACCGCCATCGAGGAGGGAATCGGGAAGCCGGCGTTCGTCGCAGAGGTCATGATCGGCAGCGGTGGCACGTTCACGAACCTCGCCGAGATGGCCCAGGCCGAGCGTGACGGGCACGTGACTGGTGCGCGCGACTACACCCTGAGCAGCGCTGACCTGAAGCGGCTCGTCGACCGGCTCCGCGAGACGCCCCTCGAGGGACGGCGACGGATTCCAGGCCTGAATCCCCAGCGGGCCGACATCATCGTGGCCGGCGCGGCGGTGGTGTCGCGCCTGGCGCGACGCTTCGACACCCAGCGGGTGCTCGTCAACGATCGCGGCGTGCGCGACGGCGTGTTGCTCGGCATGATCGACGACCTGACCGGTGGGACGAAACCTCGGGCGGCCGCGGCGGACCGGATGGAAGGCGTGCGACGCTTCGCCCGCGCGTGCCGCTCGAACGAGCGGCACTGCGAGCACGTCGCAAAGCTCGCGGCCCTCCTGTTCGACGCGCTGCGCGACGCCTATGCCCTCCCACCCGCCGGGCGGGACATCCTCACGGCGGCAGCGCTGCTCCACGATATCGGGTACCTGATCCATCACGAGCAGCACCACAAGCACGCGTATCACCTGATCATGAACGGCGACCTGCGCGGCTTTTCCGCTCGCGAGGTCGAGCTGATCGCGAACGTGGCCCGCTATCACCGCCGCGCGTTTCCCAAGAAGGCGCATCCCAACGTGTCGCGGCTCGACAAGGGTGAGCGCCGGCTGGTCCGCCGGCTCGCGGGCATCCTCCGGGTCGCCGACGGCCTCGATCGCACCCACGGTCAGCTCGTGACGGGGTTGCGCTGCCGAGTGAGCGACGGGTGGGTGCGCCTGCGTGTCGCCGCGACCAGCGATCCGGCGATCGATCTCGAGGACGCGAAGCGCAAGGCCGGGTTGCTCGAACGCGCGTTCCGCACGGAGCTGTCCCTCGCCTCGGGGCGCAAGTAACACCATGCCCGACCGCGCACCGCCCGCCCATCCGCCCGAGTGTTACCTGAACCGCGAGCTCTCGTGGCTCGAGTTCAACGCGCGCGTACTCGAAGAGGCGGGGGACGCGACGAATCCGCTGCTCGAGCGGCTCAAGTTCTTGGCGATTTTCAGCTCCAACCTGGACGAATTCTTCGAGATCCGCGTGGCAGGCCTGCAGCAGCAGGTGTATGCCGGAGTCGCGCCTCAGGACTACGGCGCTGACGGCATGGCGCCCGCCGACCAGCTGGCGGCGATCTCGCGGCGTGCCCAGGAGCTCGTGGCCACGCAGTACGGGATCCTGCGCGAGTCCCTGTTCCCGGGACTGGCGGCGGGCGGCATCGAGCGCGTGCGCTACGAAAACTTGACCGATGCCGAGCGGCGGCAGGCGCAACAACAGTTCCGCGCCAGCATTCTGCCGGTCCTCACGCCGCTGGCGATCGACCCGGGCCATCCCTTCCCCCACGTGCACAACAAGAGCCTCAACGTCGCCCTCGTGGTCGAGCGCCGCTCCGGCGGCCAGGCGCGCCGCCACTTCGCGGTCGTGCAGGTGCCGGGGGTCCTCGATCGGGTAGTGATCGTCTCGCGCGAGGACGGCCGCGTGCGCTTCCTGCTCCTCGAGGACCTCATCACCCAGCACCTGCGCGAGCTGTTCGGTGGGCTTCGGGTGGTGAACCACACGTTTTTCCGGGTGACGCGCAACACCGATCTCACGATCGAAGAAGAGGACGCCGAGGACCTGCTCGCCACGATCGAGGCGAGCCTGGGCCAGCGCATGCGGAGCGATCCGGTGCGTCTCGAGATCTCCGCCGATGCCGGCGAGACATTCATCGAGATGCTCACTCGGGCGCATGACCTCGAGGCGCGCGATGTGTATCGCGTCGATGGCCCCGTCGATCTGGCGGCGCTGATGGCTCTGCACCGGCTCGAGGGGTTCGCCGCCCTCCGAGATGAACCGTTCGTCCCGCGCGTCAGCCCGCCGTTCGCGCAGGGGCGCGACATCTTCGACGTGATCCGCGCGCAGGACGTGCTCGTGCACCACCCGTACGAATCGTTCGGCAGCGTGGTTGACTTCATTGCGAAGGCCGCGGACGATCCGCAGGTGCTCGCGATCAAGCAGACGCTGTACCGCACGAGCGCCCCGAGCCCGATCATCTCGTCGCTCGCGCGGGCGGCGCAGAACGGCAAGCAGGTCACGGCCCTGGTCGAGCTCAAAGCGCGGATGGACGAGCGGAACAACATCACGTGGGCGCGGACCCTCGAGCAGGCCGGGGTCCACGTCGTGTACGGGATCGTCGGCCTAAAGACCCACTGCAAGGCCGCGCTCGTCGTGCGGCGCGAGGCCGAGGGCATCCGCCGCTACGTGCACCTCTCGACCGGCAATTACAACGGCGCCACAGCGCGGACGTACACCGACCTCGGGTTGTTCACCGCCGATCCGGACTTCGGTGAGGACGCGAGTGCGCTCTTCAACCTCCTCACGGGGTACGCCGAGGGATATCAGTGGCGCAAGCTGCTCGTGGCGCCGCTGGGGCTCCGCGAGCAGCTCGTGGAGCTCATCGACGGGGAGCGCCGCAACGCGCAAGCGGGTAAACTGGCGCGGATCATCGTGAAGATGAACGCGCTCGTCGAGCCGACGGTGATCGATGCGCTGTACGGCGCGTCTCAAGCCGGCGTTCCCATCGACCTGATCATCCGCGGCATCTGCTGCCTGCGTCCCGGAGTCCCGGGGCTCTCCGACCATATCCGGGTCACGAGCATCGTGGACAAGTTCCTCGAGCACAGCCGGGTGTCCTACTTCGAGAACGGGGGGAAGCCCCGCGTGCTGCTGGCCAGCGCCGACTGGATGCCGCGGAACTTCTGGCGCCGCATCGAGACCGTGTTCCCGGTCGAAGATCCCGCGCTGCGGTCCCGCATCGTCGGGGAGATCCTGCCCCGGATCATGGGGGACAACGTGAAGACCCGGGAGCTTCTGCCTGACGGCACCTACCGGCGTCCACCCCGCGCCGACGGAGAGCCGGTCGTGCGGTCCCAGGTCGCCCTCCAAGAGCTGGCGCGCGAGGCCGCGCGGGAGACGACTGAACCCCGTCCCCCGTTCGTCCCGGTCGTGCGCCGGCCCCGGCCCTCCGACGTGCCCGAGCGCCGTTCGGCATAGCCCCCCCCCCGTCATGCGTCTCCTCCTCGTCCGCCACGCCGTCGCCGAAGATCGCGAGGCGTTCGCGCGCACGCATAAGGAAGACGCCGCGCGGCCGCTCACCGCCGAGGGTCGCCGTAAGATGGAGCGCGGCGCCCTGGGTCTGCGCCAGCTCGTGCCCGAGGTAAATCTCCTGGCCTCGAGCCCGTTCCGTCGCGCGCTCGACACCGCGGCAATTCTCTCGCATGCTTATGGCGAGTTGCGCGTCGAGCGGGTCCCGGAGCTCGCGCCAGGCAGCAGCGTGGACCGGGTTATCGCGTGGCTCCAGAGTCAGCCTACTCAAGGAACCATCGCCGTCGTGGGGCACGAGCCCGATCTCTCTTGCATGATCTGCGCCCTGGTATGCGGTACCGACAATCCGTTTCTCGAGCTCCGGAAGGGCGCGGCTTGTCTGCTCGACCTCCCGGGGCGAGTGGCCCGGGGCGCGGCGACGCTCGATTGGCTCATGGGACCCAAACACCTGCGGCGTCTCGCGACCGGCGATGACTGATCGCGTCTCGGGGTTACTCGGCCAGCCCGCGCCGGCCGCGGTCGCCCGGATCGCCCTGGCGCGCCTCGATGAAGCCCGCGCGGCGTGCGCCCGGCTCCACGATCGCGGCGACCCCGAAGCGCTGCACGATTTCCGCGTCGCCGTGCGTCGGCTCCGCACGCTCGTCCGCGCCTTCAGTGACGAGCTGGACAACGCCATTCCGAAGAAGCTCGAGCGCCGCGTCCGCGACCTCGCCCGTCTCACGACTGCCGGGCGCGACGCCGAGGTGCAGCTCGCCTGGCTGCACGAAGTGGGTGGCCGACGCGGGCCCGGCATCGCTTGGTTTCGGACCCGGCTCGAGGACCGGCGGGACCGTGCCTACGACGAGATCCGGCGTTCCGTGCCACACGCGTTTCGCGGCCTCGAGCGCCGGCTGCGCCGCCGGTTCAATGGCGCATTAGCCGAGCCCGCCAGGCGCGTGAGCCCGTTCGCGCCGGCGCTGGCGCGGGAGCTCCGGGCCGAAAGCTCGGCGTTGCGGCAGGAATTCGCGATCGCGCGTTCGGCGAGCGACACGGACGCCGTGCATGGCGCCCGCGTCGCGGTCAAGCGTATGCGGTATCTGCTGGAGCCGGTGGGTGAAGGGGACGCCAGCGCGCGAAGCCTGGTCGAGCGTTTGAAGCGACTACAGACGGCGCTCGGCGAGCTGCACGACCTGCAGATCCTGCTGCGGGAGTTCGGCGAGGCCGCGGCGGAGGCCGCGGCCGAACGCGTGCGTCGAAAGCACGCGCTGCTGCTCCGCGGCGGGCCGTCCAATCACCGAGCCGACGGACCGCGCCCGTCCCCAGCGGGGGTGCTCGCGATCGCCGGACTCGCCGCCCGGCGTCAGGAAGCGGTGTTTGCGCGCGATCTCGCCGAATGGCGAGACGGGGCCCTGGAGGCGCTGGCGGGTGACGTGGCGCGCTGGGCCGGCACTCGGGCTCGGCTCGCCATCTCGCGACCGCGCCTCACTCGCCGCGTGACGATCAAGCGCCGCGCGGAGCGATGAGCACGCCGGCGCGGCGCCGCTCCAGGAACTCCGGGTCCGCGAACAGCTTGATCAGAATCATCCCCGCGACAAAGCCGCCCACGTGCGCCCAAAACGCCACGCCGCCTTCCACCTGGCTGAGTGCGGACGCCGTCCCGCCCAGCAGCTGGAGCAGGAACCAGTAGCCCAGCATCACGTACGCGGGCAATGCGATGGTCGTGACGAAGAACCCCAGGAACACCAACGTGTGCACGCGGACGCGCGGATACAAAAGGACGTAGGCACCCATCACGCCGCTGATCGCGCCCGATGCCCCCACCATCGGAACCGCCGATTTGGGCGACACGAGCATCTGCGTCGCTGCGGCGGCGAGACCGCACAGGAGATAGAACACCACGAAGCGCCCGTGCCCCATCGAGTCTTCGATGTTGTTCCCGAAGACCCAGAAGAACCACATGTTGGTGATGAGGTGAAACCAGCCGCCGTGCATGAACATCGACGTGAGGAGGGTCCACCAATGCGGCGCCGCGTCGATGACGCATTGCATATTGGGACCGACCGGGACGGCCGTGCCCGGCGCCACGGTTCGCAACACCTCGCCCGGGATCAGCCCGTAGTGGCAGACCGACTGTGCCAGCGCCTGGTCGGTGGCCCCGGCACCCTGAACGAACAGCCAGGCCAGGACGTTTATCGCGATGAGAGCGACGGTACTGAGCGGCGTGAGCTCGGTGGGGTTCTCGTCCTTGTAGGGAAACACGGGAAGCTAAAGATAAGGTTGGTGGAGGATGGTGGAGGTTGGTGGAAGATGGTGGAGGTTACAAGCGGTACACCTCCACCAACCTCCACCATCCTCGACTCCCCTCGACAACCTGTCAATATGGCATCTTCTAAGGGCACGGGGATTGCCTGTGCGACCGGTAGTCAGAATCGCGCATCAACCCCAGGATAGGAGTCGTCATGGCTGAGAAAATCATCGGGATCGACCTCGGCACTACCAACTCGGTGGTCGCCGTCATGGAGGGTGGAGACCCGGTCGTGATCCCGAACGCCGAAGGTGGTCGCGTCACCCCGTCGGTCGTCGCGTTCACCAAAGACGGCGAGCGGCTCGTCGGCCAGGTGGCCAAGCGTCAGGCGGTCACCAATCCCCAGAACACCATCTTCTCGATCAAACGGTTTATGGGCCGACGCATGGATGAAGTCAAGGAAGAGATGAAGCGCGTCCCATATAAAGTCGTGTCGGGCCCGAACGGGCTCGCGTGCGTCGAGATCTCGGGGAAGGTCTACACGCCGCCAGAGATCTCGGCGATGATCCTCCAGAAGATGAAGCAGACCGCGGAGGACTACCTCGGCCACAAGGTCGAGAAGGCCGTGATTACCGTTCCCGCGTACTTCAACGACTCGCAGCGCCAGGCCACCAAGGACGCCGGCAAGATCGCCGGCCTCGACGTGGTGCGCATCATCAACGAGCCCACGGCCTCGGCGCTCGCCTACGGACTCGACAAGAAGAAGGAAGAGAAGGTCTCGGTCTACGACCTGGGCGGCGGCACGTACGACATCTCCGTGCTCGAGCTGGCCGAGGGCGTGTTCGAGGTGAAGTCCACCAACGGCGACACCCACCTGGGCGGTGACGACTTCGATGCTCGCATCATGGAGTGGCTGGTCGCGGAGTTCAAGCGTGACCAGGGCATCGACCTCTCCAAGGATCCGATGGCGCTCCAGCGGCTGAAGGAAGCCGCCGAGAAGGCCAAGATGGAGCTTTCGACCGTAATGCAGACGGAGATCAACCTGCCGTTCATTACGGCGGACCAGTCGGGACCGAAGCACCTAAACTTGACGCTCACGCGCGCGAAGCTCGAGCAGCTCGTGGACGATCTGGTGAAGCGGACCACGCCCCCCATGGAGCAGGCGCTCAAGGACGCGGGGCTGAGCCCCACCAAGATCGACGAGGTGATCCTCGTCGGCGGCCAGACGCGCATGCCCAAGGTGCAGGATGTCGTCAAGTCGTTCTTCAATAAGGAGCCCCACAAGGGCGTGAACCCGGACGAGGTGGTGGCGATCGGCGCCGCCATTCAGGGCGGCGTGCTGGCCGGCGAGGTGAAGGACGTGCTGCTCCTCGACGTGACACCCCTCTCGCTCGGCATCGAGACGCTGGGCGGCGTGACGACGGTCCTCATTCAACGGAACACGACGATCCCGACCAAGAAGTCGGAGATCTTCTCCACCGCCGAGGACAACCAGACCACGGTGGAGATCCACGTGCTCCAGGGCGAGCGCCAGATGGCGAACGACAACCGCACCATCGGCAAGTTCCAGCTGACCGGCATTCCGCCGGCTCCACGGGGCGTGCCGCAGGTCGAGGTGACGTTCGACATCGACGCCAACGGCATCCTCCACGTGTCCGCCAAGGACAAGGCCACGGGCAAGGAGCAGAAGATCCGCATCGAGGCCTCGTCGGGGCTGGGCGACAGGGACATCGATAAGATGGTGAAGGACGCCGAAGCCCATGCGGCCGAGGACAAGAAGCGGCGCGAAGACATCGAGCGTCGCAACCGGCTCGACAGCCTGGTGTATGAGGTGGAGAAGAACTCGAAAGAGTGGGCGGATAAGCTGGACGCCTCACTCAAGACCCGTCTCGACAAGGGCGTCGAGGGCGCTAAGCAGGCTCTGCGCTCCGGTAACGCCGACGAGATCTCCAAGGCGCTGGAGGAGCTGCAGCAGGCCTACTCCGCCGCCGGCTCGTCGCTCTATGCGACCCAGCGCGGCGCCGGCCCGACGGACGCCGGAGCCGATGCACCGGGGGGGGGCCCGGGCCAGCCCGAAGGGGCGCCTGGACAGAAACAGGACAATGTGGTTGACGCGGACTACGAAATTGTAGATGACGACAAGAAGAAGTGACACCCTTTAACGCATGGGATGGAGACGTATGTCGGTACGCACCCGTGATTGGTTGAAGTTCGGCACCTTGGTCGCGATCGCCTTCGTGTTCGGGTTGGCGTTCGCTTCCACCCTGGGCCTGCCCAAGAGAGGCGGCGCGGTCGAGACGAGCACCGTGCTGCCGGCCCCCGCCTCGGCACCGCAATTGGCCCTGCCGGTGGTCAAGTCGGTGAGTGATCTGAGCGACGCGTTCGTCGGCGTGGCGGATCATACGCGGCCGGCGGTCGTGTTCATTCGGTCACAACACGTGGACCGCGGCGACAACCGGCGGTTGCCGCCCGGGTTCGAGGATTTCTTCCCGAACCTCCGGAGGCGCCCGCAGGTCGAGCAGGGCTCGGGGTCGGGCTTCATCGTCTCGCCCGACGGGTACATCCTCACCAACAATCACGTGGTCGCGGGCGCCGATAAGGTGACCGTGCGGCTGTACGACAAGCGCGAGTTCACGGCCAAGGTGGTGGGCACCGATCCGAACACCGATGTCGCCGTGATCAAGATCGATGCCCGCGGCCTGCCGACGCTCGCGTTCGGGAACTCCGATTCGACCCGCGTCGGCGAGTGGGCCCTCGCGGTAGGCAACCCACTCGGCGAGGCCTTCGCGTTCACCGTGACCGCGGGGATCATCAGCGCCAAGGGCCGCCTGCTCGCGGGGCTGCAACAGACGCGCTATTCGATTCAGGACTTCATTCAGACGGACGCCGCCATCAACCCCGGGAACTCGGGGGGGCCCTTGGTCAACATTCGCGGCCAGGTGGTCGGCATCAACTCCGCCATCGCGAGCGAGACCGGCTACTACGCCGGCTACGGCTTCGCCATTCCGATCAACCTCGCGCGGACCGTGATGGACCAGCTCGTGAAGACCGGGCACGTCGAGCGGGCCGTGATGGGTATCTCCATCCGCGACGCCAATCAGGAGGACGCGGACGCGGTCGGCCTCAAGCAGATCAGCGGCGTGGTGGTGAACAGCTACACCAACGACGACTCGCCCGCGAAAAAGGCGGGCATCCAGCCGGGCGACGTCATCATCGCCCTGGATGGAGAGGCGGTCGAAAACACGCCACAGCTGCAGCAGCGAGTGGGCTTCAAGAGGCCAGGTGAGCCGGTCGAGGTCACCTTCCTCCGCCAAGGGGGCGAAAAGAAGACCGTGACGGTCCGGCTGGCGCGGGCGCCGGGTGACAGCGATAGCGAAGTCACGACGGCGTCATCGAAGTCCAAGTCCGACGCGTCGACCAAGGAAGAGATGCTCGGCATCTCGGTCGACCCGCTCACCCAGGACGACGCACGCGACGCCCGGCTACGGCCGGTGATCGATCGCGGCGGCGGCCTCGTGGTCACCGACGTCTCGCCGGAAGGCCCCGCGTTCCAGCGGCTGCAGTCGAGCGACGATCCCGGCGGTCCCGACATCATCGTCGCGGTGAACGGCACGCGTACCCCCACGCGCACCGCCTTCCGTGAAGTGCTGCGGAAGGTGAAGTCCGGTGACGTCGTGACGCTGCAGGTGCTCGCGCGTGCTCCCGACACCACCGACGGCTGGGCGTCGCGGATCGTGAGATTGCGGGCGAAATAGTAGGGGCATGGCATGCCATGTCCCCTACCCGCGTGTCATCGCGCCGCGCAGCATCACGGTCGATACCAACACCTGCCAGAACACGGGAAGCACGAAGGCCGCCTGGTCGGCCTTCGTGTCTTCCCGGAAGATGAGCGCGAGCCCCATCGCGATGCCGCCCGCCGCCACACCGGCGGTCCCGAGCCAGCGCGGTAGCACCTTCCCGTCGAGCACGCCCCAGCCGAACAGACACGTGGCGACACCGAGGGCGAAACCCGCGACACGCTGAGCCGCAAGCGCGAAGGGGTGCAGCATGTCGAACGCGAAGACCGCTCGCGTCGCCGTCATGCCAGGATCGGCGATCGCGAAGCTCCGCGCGAGCGCCCAGCCGGCTCCGGCCATAAACGCGACGATCACCATCCACGCGGCGTAGGCAAACGTCCCGACGATCAGTCCGGCTCGCACCGGGCTCTCCCCCGCTCCCCCGGCGTGCGCGCGCGCCAGGCCCACGAGACCCGTGAGCGCCAGGGGAAAGCTGAACAGAAAGCCCCAGTGAATCGCGCGCCACATCTCGGACTGCGCGATGGTCGTGAGCTGTGCGGCACCGTCGCCCGCGAGATCGGGATGCAGCGTCCCGGACACGATGGTGAGGAGCGCGCCGATCAGCAGACACAAGGGAAAGACGATGCGACGGGCAACGGTCATGGGGCATCGCGGGTGAGGGGTCTATACGAGATCGTCTCAACTAACCCCGGGCGCAAGCCCGGGGATCACCGAACCTTCCCGTCACCCCGGGCTCGCGCCCGGGGTCAGTACTGGCACCGCTTTGGAGCGATCCTATATTGGAGCTCATGCAGCTGACGCGGATCCTGCGCGAAGGATTCATCGCTGGGTTGGTCGGTGCGACGGCCGTGGCGCTCTGGTTCCTGATCATCGACACGCTCGCCGGACGTCCGTTCTTCACGCCCGCCATGTTGGGCTCCGCCGTATTCTGGGGGGTGCACGATCCGAGCCACGTGGTGATCGAATACTCGCGCATCATCGGCTACACCATGATCCACGTCAGTGCCTTCATTATCGTCGGCACGATTGCCGCCGTCCTCGCCGCGGAGGTGGAGGTAGCCCCGCCGACGCTGTATCTCGTCGTGGTGTTCTTCGCGATCTTCGAATTCGGGTTCTACGTCACCGTCGCCATTCTCGCGCAGCCGCTCCTGGGCTCGCTCGCCTGGTGGAACGTGGCTATCGGCAACGCGATTGCCGCGTATGGCATGGGATACTACTTGTGGCGGGAGCATCCGAAGATCGCGGAGACGTTGAAGATGCATCCGCTCGGGGAGACTGACGAAGGAGAATAGGACAAAAGGGCGGCACGGCGGCAGGGCGGCAGGTTGGGTCGGCGCTTATTCTTGCCGCCTTGCCGCCCTGCCGCCCTATTGTTTGACGTCCCCGTACGCCTCCCGCGGCACCGCCCTCTCCACCTCACCGCTCTCCTCGCGGGCAGCCCACCGAAACCACACCACGCCCCCGGCGACCCACAGGTACATCGTTCCCACCACCCACATCATCAGCCCGCCGAGCTGCTGGTCGGCGAGCGGCGAGAGGCCCCAGACTCGGGGCGCCGTCGCATAGAACGGATACAACACGCTCTGCGCGAGGGTGATCATCGCCCCCGCGAGCGACATCGGCAGGCCGAGCAGAAAGAGATAGACGAGCTGCGTCGGGTAGCTCGCGCGCGGCAGCTCGGGCACGGGTGCCAAGATGGGCCACCACATGATCACCGCCGTCGCCATGAACACGAGATGCTGCGCGATGTGGAGCGGATGATGCTCGAGCGCAGCCTGGTAGAACTGGGGGAAGTGCCACAACGTGATCGGCGCGGAAAACAGGATCCCCGCGACGAGCGGACGGGTGGCCCAACGCGCGAACCCGACCAGCCAGGGCGGCCGAAGCAAGGGCCGGACGACCCACGCTGGCGTTCCGTACAGCAGGAGTGGCGGAAACGCGAGCGTGAGCACGAGGTGCTGCACCATGTGCGCGCTGAAGAGGTACGTGTCGGACAGATTGTGAAGCGGGCCGTTGAGCGCGAGGCCGAGCACCACGAGCGCCGCCGCGAAAGAGGCGACCTTGCGTCGCGGCGCGGTGAGTCCCCCCCAGAAAACGTAGAGCCCGCCCAGCAGGGCGAGCCCGATCACCACGCTCGGATGCAGGTCCCAGTGCCGCCACGCGACGGCGCCCGGGGAGGAAACGATCATCCGGCCCCCGCGGCACCTCTGAGCGTCAGGGTCCCGTAGAAGATGAACATCAGCGCCATCATCACGGCGACCGCGAGCATGAGCGGAGCGCCGAACAGGAACGTGAAGAACCTGCTGTCGGCCTTCAGGTGCATGTAGAACATCACGACCAGCGTGAACTTGGCCGCCGAAAGCACGAGCAGCACCGGCACCAACACCGGGTGAAACGCCGGGACGTAGAACACGCCGACCTCGAGCAGGGTGAGAATGCCCAGGACGAAGAACACTCTGATATACACGTCGGCCGTCGGGTGCGCGTGTTGCCCGGTCTCCGTTCCCTGCCCCATCACATTCCCCCTCTCGTCCCGCGCGGTCATTGGATCAGGTACACGACGGTGAAGATCACGATCCACACCACGTCCACGAAGTGCCAGTACAGCCCCGTAATCTCGACGGTCATGGCGTTCGCCGGACCGAGCTTTCCCTGCACGGCGCGAACCCACAGCGTGAGCAGCCACAGGACGCCCACGGCCACGTGCGCGCCGTGCGTGCCGGTGAGCACGAAGAAGGTGCAGCCGAACAGGTTGGTCTGGAGCGTCAGTCCCTTGTGGACGAACTCCGTGAACTCGATCACCTGCCCGCCAAGGAAGACGAGGCCGAGCAGCGCCGTCGAGAGCAGCCAGATCTTCGCCCACTTCATGTCGCCACGCTGCACCGCGGCGAGCGCGAGCACCATCACCAGACTCGACAACAGGAGGTCGAACGTGCTCACCGACGTGAAGGGGATGTTGAGAATCTCGTGCGGGTACGGCCCCACGACGCTCTTCCCCTTGTAGATCAGGTAGGTCGAGATGAGCGTGCCGAACAACAGGCATTCGGACCCGATGAACGTCCAGAACGCCATCTTCCGGCTGTCGAGCCCCATGCTCGTGTGGTGCGCCACCGCGGCGTGCGTCATGGCTCAGACCTCAAAGGGCTCGAACGCCCACCGGTAAATACCGAACAGGAGCACGGCCACCCCGACGAAGACGATCCACAGCGTGTGCGTGAGCGCCGAAAGGGCCATGATCGGCAGGCCGAGCGCGGCGACCATCGGCCACCACGAGCCCCCCGGCACATGGATGGGTGCGGGAGGCACGGCGGGCGGATCCTGGATGGCAGGATGCCGCTCGGTGTGCCAGCGCGGCAACCGCCCTGTCACCGTCGGGATCACCGAGAAGTTGTAGACCGGCGGCGGCGAGGGGATGCTCCATTCGAGCGTCGCACCACGCCACGGATCGTTTGACGCACGCTGCCCGTGCCGACTGGTCCGCCACATGTTGAACACGAACACCAGAATCGAGAGACCGATCAGGAACGCGCCCACCGTCGAGACGAGATTCAGGTCGCTCACACCCAGCTCGGGGCCATAGGTGTAAATCCGGCGCGGCATGCCCAGCAGCCCGATGAAGTGCATCGGGAAAAACGCGAGATTCATCCCCACGAATTGCAGCCAGAAGTGCAGTTTGCCGAGCGGCTCGCTCAACAGCCGGCCGGTCATCTTGGGCCACCAGTAATACATCCCGGCGAAGAGGCCCATGATCGTGCCGCCGAACAGCACGTAGTGGATGTGCGCCACGACGTAATACGTGTCGGTCTGCTGGAGGTCGGCGGGGGGCGACGCGTGCGTCACACCCGAGAGGCCGCCGATGATGAACATCGCGATGAATCCGACCGCGAAATGGAGCGCGGTGGTGCCGTGGATGTCGCCGCCCCAGAGCGTCGCGATCCAGTTGAAGATCTTCACACCGGTCGGCACGGCGATGAGCATGGTGGTCGCGGCGAACACCGAGTCGGCGATCGGCCCCAGGCCCACGGCAAACATGTGGTGGCTCCACACACCCCAGCCCATGAACCCGATCAGGATGCCCGAGTACACGACCACCGGGTAGCCGAACAGCGGCTTGCGGGAGAACGTGGGAAGCACCTCGGAGACGATCCCCATAGCCGGCAGAATGAGGATGTACACCTCCGGGTGGCCGAACAGCCAGAACAAATGTTGCCACAACAGGGGCGTGGCTCCCGCCTCGTGCACATAGAAATGCGTCCCGAAGAAGCGGTCGAACATGAGGAACACGAGCGCGACCGTGATCACCGGGAACGCGGTGATGATGAGGAATTGCGTGACCAAGGTCATCCACGTGAACGTGGGGAGCCGCATCATCTTCATCCCCGGCGCCCGCAGGTTGAGGATCGTCACGATGAAGTTGAATCCGGCCGCGAGCGACGCGATGCCGAGGATCTGCAGGCCGAGCAGCCAAAAATCGATGTTCGGCCCGGGCGAGAACTGTCGCTCGGTGAGGTTCGCGTAGCCGAACCAGCCTCCGTCGGGCGCCACGTTGAGCATGCCGGCGTGGAACAGGGGACCCGTGAGCCAGCTCGCATTCAGGAACAGGCCGCCCAACAGGAACACCCAGTAACTGAAGGCGTTGAGCCGCGGGAAGGCCACGTCGCGCGCGCCGATCTGCAGCGGGATGATGTAATTGAAGAACGCGGCCGAGAGCGGCATCAGGGCCAGGAACACCATCGTCGTGCCGTGCATCGTGAACAGCTGGTTGTACGTCTCGGCGCTCACGAGATGGCCATTCGGCTGAGCGAGCTGCGCCCGGATCATGAGCGCCTCGATCCCGCCGATCAGGAAGAACCCGAACGCCGTCCAGAAGTAGAGCAGCCCGATCCGCTTGTGATCCGTGGTGGTGAGCCAGGCCTTCAGCCCAACGGCGGCAGGGGCGGCAAGGGCGGCAGGAGCGGAAGCGCGACTCACTTGAGGCTCCCGAGATACGCGACGAGAGCCGCGATGTCAGCGTCGGTGAGGGGCGGCTTCATGCGCGTCATGAGGACGCCGGGCTTGAGCGATGGCGCGTCGGCGATCCAGCTCGCGAGGTGCGCCGAATCATTCGGGAATAAACCGGCCGCGACGGTTATCCGGCTCCCCACGTGGGTGAGATTCGGGCCGATGATCCCCGGCGAGACGCCCTGGATCGTGTGGCAGCCGATGCACGCAGAGCGGGAGAACACCGCCTTCCCCTGTTCCGCGAGACTCGCCTTCGGAGGAGCAGCGGGTCCGCCCTTCTGCTCATCCACCCACGCTTGGAACGCCGAGTCGCGATCCACCAGCACGCGCAAACGCATGTTGCCGTGGGAGGCTCCGCAGAATTCGGCGCATTGGCCGGAGTAATCGCCCACGGAGTCCGCGCTGAACGCGATGTAATTCACGTGGCCTGGGATCGCGTCGCGCTTGCCGCCCAAGACGGGCGCCCAGAAGGAATGGATCACGTCGGCCGAGGTGATGGCCACCTGCACGGGCTTCCCGACCGGCACGTGCATCTCGTTGGCCGTCGCGATCCCGAGGTCGGGATACTTGTACTCCCACCACCATTGGTGCCCCACGACTTCGACCTTGAGCGCATTCGGTGGGATGTCCTCGCCCGCCGTCGTGAAGATGGTGCGGACCGTGGGCACGGCGACGAAGACGAGGATCACCGCCGGCGCCAGGGTCCAGGCGATCTCGAGGATGGTATGGCCGTGGGCGGGCCTGGGGGCGGCCCGCCCTTCCCGATGGCGGAAGCGCACGAGCGCGATGATCAGCAGCAGCTCGACGACCACGAACACCGCGGCGGCCCACCAGAAGATGTCGCGAAACAGCACATCGGTGGCGCGAGCGAAGTCGGATCGGGGGGCGAGGGTCGATTGTGGAAACGGACCGCCGCAGCCCAGGAGCGCGAGCGCGGCGGAGGTCAGCCACCATCGAGAACGAAGCACGGGCGCGGGGAATCCTCGAGTGACGGTCAGAACGGCGTCAGCATCGGGGACACTAGCACGACCATGGTTCCTCGTCCACCCCGGGCCCGCGGCCCTCGGTTCCACCCGGTCTTGACACCGGCGCCGGCATGTAACCGATTACATCCTCCATGGCACCGGCCGGAGGTGGCGGGGGCATGGTCACGATCCGGGACGTGGCACGCGCGGCGCGAGTCTCCGTCGCCACCGTCTCGCGGGTCCAAAACGAAAGCAGTTTGGTCACGGAGCCGACGCGCCGCCGCGTCCGCACCGTGGCTCGCCGGCTCGGCTACACCCCGCACGCCGCCGCCCGCAGCCTCTCCACGCGCCACACATCGAGCATCGGCGTGCTGCTTCCCGATCTATACGGTGAGTTCTACGCCGAGCTGATCCGCGGCATCGACCAGACCACGCAGCGCCAGGGGTACCACCTGCTGGTCGCGAGCTCGCACAACGACCGGGGGATGATCGAGGCGGCGCTGCAGGCGATGCGGGGGCGGGTGGACGGGTTGATCCTCATGTCCCCGGCCCCCGGTGCGCATGTCCCGGTCCGCGACCTGCCCGAAGGGTTCCCCGTCGTGCTGCTCAACTGCAACGCGTCCGGCAAGGCCTTCGATTCGATCGTCGTCGCGAACCGGCAGGGGGCCTACGAAATGGTGCGGCATCTCCTGGCCCAGGGACATCGGCGCATCGCGATGATCACCGGGCCGTCACGCAACTTCGACGCGGTCGAGCGCTGGCGCGGGTATCGCGCCGCGATGCAGAGCGCGAAGATCCGTCCGGCGCGCCAGTGGGAAGTCGCGGGCGACTTCAATCAGGCGTCGGGCTACGATGCGTGCCGCAAGCTGCTGCGATATCAACCGCGCCCGACGGCGATCTTCGCGGGCAACGACGCGATGGCGATCGGCGCCCTCTCGGCGCTCGCGGAGGCCGGGGTGCCGGTGCCGGGCGAGATGGCGGTCGCCGGGTTCGACGACATTCCGATGGCGCGCTACATGCACCCCCCCCTGTCGACGGTCCGCGTGGACATCAGTGCGTTGGGCGAGCGGGCGGCGCGCCGGCTGCTCGATGCTGTGGGGAACGGGCGCAAGCATCACAACCGGCGCGAGACGCTGCCGGTGACGTTGGTCATCCGGGAATCCTGCGGCGGGCGAGGCGAGCCGGCCGCTTCTTCACCTCGTCGTCAGGAGGGAACATCATGAGAGTGCAAACCTTGTTGTGCCGCCTGGGCCTGGTGGTGGCATCGGTGGTCGCGTTCGTCGGGCTTCCGTCGGCAGGGGCGGCGCAGACGAGCACCGGAAGCATTCGGGGCTACGTAACCGATTCCGTCGGCAACGCGCTCGAAGGTGCTCGCGTTGTCGCGGTCAGCGTGCTCTCCGGCGCGCAACGCGAGGTCACCACCCAAAGCAAGGGGTATTATGCCTTGCTTGGTCTAGTGCCTGGAGAGTATGACCTAACCGCTCGTCAGATCGGCATGGCGCCTCAGAAGATTCGCGCGCGTGTCCTGGTTGGCGGCGTGTATCCCGTCGATTTCAAGCTGGCGGCTAACGCAATACAACTCGAGGCGGTGACGATCGCTGTGGCGAGTGGCCTCGAGACACATACCTCCGAAGTCGCGACCAACGTCACGCAGAAGCAGATCGAAGCGCTACCCACGGCGAGCAGGAACTTTCTCGATCTCGCGGCCCTGGCCCCCGGCGTCACCGTGAGCCCGGATTTCGTCAACCTGGGTGGCAACAGCGTTACGCCACGCGCGTTTTCGGCGGGGGCACAAGGGCCCGGCGAGGTCAACGTGTTCGTGGACGGAACCAGTCTGAAGAACGACTTGACGGGTAACGGTGCGAGCGGCGTCGCCGGTCAGGACGCGAGCCGCGGCAATCCCTTTCCACGGAACGCGATTCAGGAGTACCGTGTCATAACGCAGAATTTCAAGGCGGAATATCAGAACGCCTCGAGCGCGATCATCTCAGCCACCACTAAGTCGGGGGGGTCGGTTTGGTCCGGGGATGCCTTCGTGAACTACGAGAACAAGGACTGGGTCGCGCTCGATTCGATCAGCTTGGCGCAGAAGGTCACCAAGCCTGATTATCATCGCTACATCGTTGGCCTCAGCGGTGGCGGCCCCCTGGTCAAAGACCGCTTGCAGGCGTTCGTTTCCTACGAAGGCAACTATCAGAACCGCGCGAACGTGGTGGCTATCAGCCCACCCGCGACCGGAGCCTTCCCGGCGCTAGATACGGTCTCGTTCACAAAGTACAACGGCGCCTTCGAATCCCCTTTCCGGGAAACCTTGCTGTTCGGCAAGCTGAGCTATACCGCGGGGACTCACTCCTCCGTGGAGTTGAGCGTCAATTACCGCCACGAGACGGATGTGCGGGACTTCGGCGGGAACGGCGCGTTCGACAACGCCACGAACTACCTCAACAACGGTGCCTTCGGCGTCTTGAAACACAGCTACTTCAACGGCTCGTGGCTCAACGAGCTCCAACTGCAGTATTCACGGTTTCGGCGCAATCCCACCCCCAACACGCCGGATATCCCCAATCGCTGGTACGCCTTCCCCACGGCCTGCTGCATAACGCTCGGCAGCAACCTGAGCTCGCAGGACTTTACCCAAAAGGGGTTTGGCGTGCGTGACGACATCACCTACACCGGCTTCCACAGCGGGGGCGAACACGTCTTAAAGGTCGGAGCGGCGCTCGACTTCGTGAAGTACGACGAGTTCAAGGCGAACAACTTGACGCCGCAGTTCTTTTTCGCCGACAGCGTGAACTGTAATCCGTCGTGTACCGGCAACCAAGGGTACGCGTACCGCTCGCCGTACATCATGCAATGGGCGACTGGCGACCCGACGATCAATGCAAACAACACCCAAGTCGGTGCGTACGCGCAGGACGACTGGAGCCCATCCCCTCGATTGACCATCAACCTCGGCATTCGGTGGGATTTTGAGACGCACATGTTTAACTACAACTACGTTACGCCGGCGGATGTCCGTGATACGGTCAACCGGTACTGGAGCACGTTGCAAAACAGGTTCGACACCACGGCGTACTTCACCAACGGGAGCCAGCGGAACAAGTTCTACGGCGCGTTCCAGCCACGCCTGGGCTTCTCCTACGCGCTCGACCGTGAGAGCAAGACGACGTTGTTCGGCGCGTGGGGCATCTTCTACGACCGGTCGTTCTTCGACCTCTCGGTGGACGAAACGCTCAAGCTGTCGCGACCGCTTTACACGGTGTTTTTCGCCGATCCGGACTCGGCCGCCGCGGGCCACGTTGCGCCCGGCCAGATCGCCTGGAACAACAGTTACCTGACGACGGACACGACCGCGCTCAAGGCGTTGTTGAATAGCGGGCAAGCCGCCGGTCGCGAGGTCTGGCTCATCAGCAACAATGTCAAGGTTCCGAAGTCGTACCAGTTTAACATCGGCCTCCGCCGGTTGTTCGGCGACGTCCTGGTATCTGCAGCCTACGTCGGCGTGCGAGGCGTCGACGGCCTCGTATTCAACTGGGCAAACTTTGCCCTCAACCCAAACGGGAGTTGCTGCGTCGGTGGTGGCTTCGGTCACGGCTTCACGAACATCCTGATCACGACCAACAGCGTGAAGACGTGGTACGACGCCGTCCAGATCCAGGTGACCCGACCCTACAAGAAGTCCGGGAACTTTGGTTGGGGGGGCGGGCTCGCGATCACGAACGGGCAGCGGTCGATTCAGGGGATCGACAATCCTGACGATCAGTTTGCATTTCCCCAAAGCCGATTCATCGGGAAGCACCCTTCCAACGATGAGAAGAGCCGTGTCGTTGGGAACTGGGTGATGGACCTCCCCTTCGCCTATGGCATCCAATTCAGCGGGCTCATGACACTGGGGAGCGGGCCTCGCTACGACGTCGGGAGCCGGTTCAACCTTCCGAACGGCCCGTATGTACCGGGGGGCTTCAGCCCACCGCAGTACGCATTCATCGTTCCGGGCGCGTGGGCTTACCGCGACGTGGATCTTCGGCTGCGCAAGGATTTCCCGGGCCCGTCGGGGAATAGTTGGGGGGTCGTGGTGGACGTGTTCAATGTATTCGACTTCCAGAACTTCACTTACTTTGCCGGCAATCCAACGCCGACCGGTCTGCTTAGCGACGCACGCAGAACCCAGGTCGGCGCCGAGTATCACTTCTAACCCTCACCCGTTGCGGGTCACCGATGCGCAAGCGTCGGTGGCCCGCGCAGTGGCGCAACAGTATTCTCTTGCAATGACACATCCCATCACCACGAGGCGCGTCACCCCGCTCGCGTGGCTCGCTCTCCTGCTCGTCACTTCCGGGTTCGCCGCCTGCTCCACGAACCACGCGGAGGGTCCACCGCCCCCTGACTCCGCCCAAGCAGCTGCGTTCCTCGACACGCTCGAGGCGCGCACGTTCCACTACTTCTGGGACCTGACCAACACGACGAACGGCCTCGTCCCGGATCGCTCTCCGACTCCGTCCTTCTCGAGTATCGCGGCCGTGGGGTTCGGGCTCACTGCCTATCCGATCGGCGTCGAACACGGATACATCACGCGCGACCAGGCCCGTCAGCGGGTGGTCACTACCCTGCGGTTCTTCTGGACCGCGCGTCAGGACTCGACCACCGCCGCAACCGGCTACCACGGGTTCTTCTATCACTTCCTCGATATGAATTCGGGGGCGCGCTACCAGCAGGTCGAGCTCTCAACGATCGATACCGCGCTCCTGCTCGGCGGCGTGCTGTTCTGCCAATCGTACTTCACGGACCCCACCGACACGACCGAGGCGACGATCCGCCGGCTCGCCGACTCGATCTACCGCCGTGTGGACTGGCAATGGTTCTCGCCACGCCCAGCCGTCGTGTCCCTGGGGTGGCATCCGGAGTCTGGCTTTCTTGCCTACGACTGGCGCGGCTACAACGAGGCGATGATCCTCTACATCCTCGCCCTCGGCTCGCCAACCCACCCCGTCGATACCTCGGCGTGGTCCCAATGGACGTCGCAGTACCAGTGGGGCACGTTCTACGGCCAGACGCATCTCGGCTTCGCGCCCTTGTTCGGGCACCAGTATTCGCACGTGTGGATCGACTTCAATGGCATTCAGGACCCCTACATGCGCGCGCACGGGATCGATTACTTCGTGAACTCGCGCCGGGCTACGTACGCGCAACGGAGCTACGCCACGGCCAACCCGGGCGCGTGGACCGGATACAGCGATCGCATTTGGGGCCTCACCGCCTCCGATGGACCGGGCGACATGACGCTTACGCTCGGGGGCCGCATGCGGCAGTTCCACAGTTATTTCGCGCGCGGCGCATCGTTCACCGAGATTCAGGATGACGGCACCATCGCCCCCACCGCCGCGGGCGGCTCCATCCCGTTCGCGCCGGAGATCGCGATCCCGGCGTTGTACGCGATGCGCCAGACATACGGCAACGCGCTGTTCTCGACGTACGGTTTCCGCGACGCCTTCAACCCGACGTTCACGCAATCGAGCGCGGCCGGCTGGTTCGACGTCGACTACCTGGGCATCGATCAGGGGCCGATCATCGCCATGATCGAGAACTACCGCACGGGGCTCGTGTGGAACGCGATGCGGAGCAATCCGTACATCGTGCGCGGGCTGTGCCGAGCGGGGTTCACGGGGGGGTGGCTCACGGGGAAGTGTCCGTGAGCGAGGACTGGTCTCCATCGGGCTCGGGCTGTGGTTTGCCCTTAAGGGCAACATCGCGCCGAGCCCGGGCTTTAGCCCGGGAATACACGATGACAGCGGCCCTGAAATCTCTTCCGCTGCTCCTCGCCCTCACCGCCTGTCACTCCGCCTCCGCCGCCGGTAAAGACACCGATATCGAGTTTTGGGCCTTCGGGCGCGAGGGCGAAGTCCTCCAGACCCTCATGCCGGAGTTCGAGCGCGAGCATCCCGGCGTCCACGTGCGGGTCCAGCAGATCCCCTGGACCGCCGCGCACGAGAAACTCCTGACGGCCTACGTCGGGAACGCCATGCCCGACCTGGCGCAGCTCGGCAACACCTGGATCCCCGAATTCGTCGCGCTCAACGCGCTCCTGCCCCTCGACTCGCTCGACTCCTCCTCTCCGGACGTAAGCGAGTCGAGCTTCTTCCCGGGGATCTGGCGCACCAATCTCGTGACCGGCCGTCTCTACGGCATCCCGTGGTACGTGGACACGCGCCTGCTCTTCTATCGGAAGGACCTGCTGGCGCAGGCGGGCTACCCGCAGCCGCCCATCACGTGGGCCCAGTGGCGCGACGCGATGCGCGCCGTGAAGGCGCGCGGAGGATCCGGTCGCTACGCGATCTTCGCGCCGTTCAACGAATGGAACGTCCCGGTCATCCTGGGTCTGCAGGCGGGCTCGCCCCTCTTGAAGGACGATGGCCGATATGGCGCGTTCGGCGAGCCGCCGTTTCGACGGGCGTTCGACCTCTATCTCGACTGGTACCGCAGCGGCGTCGCGCCGGTGCTCGGGATCAACGACGTCGGCAACATCTATCAGGAATTCGAGCGCGGCACATACGCCATGTGGATCACCGGACCGTGGAACATCGGCGAGTTCCGGCGCCGTCTGCCACGTGAGATGCAGGATAAATGGGGCACCGCCCCGCTCCCTGGGCCCGAAGGCGCTGCGTCAGGAGTCTCCATGGCGGGCGGGTCGAGCGTGGTGCTATTCCGCCGCTCCCACCACCACGCCGTGGCGTGGCAGCTCGCGGAATACCTGGCCCGCCCGGAGCAACAGCTGCGGTTCTACCGGCTCACGGGGGACCTGCCCGCCCGCACTGAAGCCTGGCGTGACTCCGCGCTCGCCGCCGATCCGGCGGCGCACGCCTTTTGGGAACAGCTGCAGCGCGTGGTGCCCCTGCCGCAGGTGCCCGAGTGGGAGTTGATCGCCACGCGCGTATTCGATTACGCCGAGCAGGCGGTGCGGGGCGGCATGTCGACGGACACGGCGCTCGCCCGTCTCGATCGCGAAGTCGACCAGATCCTCGCGCGGCGCCGGTGGCTCCTGTCGCGAGCCGGCACGCGATGAACGACGCGCGCACCGCGCGGGCCGGATGGCTGTTCGTCGCGCCCGCCCTGACGTTGATCGGCGTGTTCTTCTTCCTGCCGGTCGTCGCGTCGCTGGTCCTCTCGCTCACGAACTTCGACATCTACGCCGTGGCGGATCCGCGGAACGCGCAGCTCGTCGGCCTGCGCAATTATCGCGACCTGGTCAACGCGCCGCTCTTCTGGACCGCGCTCAGAAACACGTTCTACTTCGTGCTCGTCGGCGCGCCGCTGTCCGTGGTGGCCGCGCTCGGCGCCGCCCTACTCGTCAACGCGAAACTCACGCGATTCAAGGGGTTCTTCCGCACCGCGTACTTCGCGCCGTACGTCACCACGATCGTCGCCATCGCCATCGTCTGGAAGTATCTGTACCACCCGCGCTACGGGCTGTTGAACGCCGTACTCGGCACGGTCGGGATCGGGCCGATCGACTGGCTCGGCGACGCGCGCTGGGCCATGCCGGCGATCATTCTGCTCGCCGTATGGCGCAACTTCGGCTACAACATGCTCATCTTCGTCGCCGGGCTGCAGCGCATCCCGGCGCAGCTGTACGAGGCGGCGGAGCTCGACGGCGCCGGCTGGTGGGCCCGCTTCCGCCACATCACCCTGCCCCAGCTCGCGCCTACGTTCCTGTTCGTCGGGATCATCACCGCCATCGGCTACTTCCAGCTCTTTCCCGAGCCGTACGTGATGACGCAGGGCGGGCCCCTGAAGAGCACGCTGAGCATGGTGCTGTACATGTACGAAGAAGGATTCCGCTGGTGGCGCCTCGGCTCCGCGGCCGCGATCGCGTTCGTGCTGTTCGCCGTCATTCTCGTGTTCACGCTCGTTCAGGTGAAAATCCAGCGGGAGGAGCCATGAAGGCGGGGCGGGGGGGGCGAGGGGGGCGTCGCATCCAAGAGGTCCTGCTGCACTTGGCACTCCTCGCGGGCGCGGTGGCGACGCTCGTGCCCATGGTCTGGATGGTGTCGGCCTCGCTCATGCCGACCGGACAAGCGAACAGCTATCCGCCACGCTTTTTCCCGAGCCACATCACGTTCGAGCATTACGCCGAGCTGTTCACGCACCTCTCACTCGGCCGCTACATCTTCAACAGCACCTTGGTGGCCGTGTCGGCCACGCTTTGCTCCCTGCTGTTCAACTCGATGGCCGGATACGCGCTGGCCAAACTGCATTTTCGCGGACGCGGACCGGTGTACCGCATTCTGCTCGCCGGTCTCGTGGTGCCGGCGCAGGTGACGATGCTGCCGCTGTTCCTCCTGCTCCGGGCCATGGGACTCGTGAACACCTACGTCGGCGCGATCGTCCCAGCAATGGCGACGATCTTCGGGATCTTTCTCATTCGCCAGTACGCGCTGTCGATCCCGGACGATCTGCTGGACGCCGCGCGGCTCGACGGCGCCAGCGAGTTCCGCGTCTACTGGTCGGTGGTGTTGCCGACGATGCGCCCGGTGCTCGCGACGCTCGCGATCTTCACGTTCCTCTCGACCTGGAACGATTTTCTCTGGCCCCTCGTGGTTCTCTCGAACGACGCCCGGTATACGCTTCCCGTCGCGCTCGCCAACCTGGTGGGTGAGCACGCGCAGGACACCGAGCTCATGATGGCTGGCTCGGTGCTCACGGTCCTGCCCGTGGTCGTGCTGTTCATGTTGCTCCAACGACACTACGTCGAGGGCATCATGGCCGGCAGCGCCAAGGGATAATTACAGCGCCGCCCCGTTCGTCCGCGCGACCTCGGCGTAGAAGCGCGCGCTGGTCTTCGGTGTCCGCCGTTGCGTCTCGAAGTCCACGTGCACGATCCCGAACCGCTTCGAGTAGCCGAGGCTCCACTCGTAGTTGTCGAGCAGGGACCACGCGAAGTAGCCGCGGAGATTCACGCCCCGGCGGATGGCATCCCGCGCGCCGCGCAAGTGACTGCGGTAGTACTCGACGCGGAGGGGATCGTCCATGGCCCCGTTCTTGGAGTGCGGCGGATCGGGGAACGCCGCGCCGTTTTCGGTGACGTACAAGGGCAGATCGCCGGCCCGCTCCCGAACCCACAGCAGCGTCTCCGCGAGGCCCGGCGCGTATACTTCCCACCCGGTCTCGGTGTACACGCTGTCCGGCTGTCGCGCCGTCCCGGCCCGCGTGGGGAGCGCCGTATCGTCGTGGCGCGTGACGCCGCGGGTGTAATAGTTGATGCCCAGGAAATCGATGGGTTGGTGAATGAGCCGGAGGTCCGCCTCGGGGAAGACGGGCCATGCTTCACCGAAGATCTCGGCGAGCTCGACCGGGTACGCGCCCTTGAGCACCGGCTCGAGATACTGGCGGTTCATGTACGCGTCGGCCCTTCGCGTGGCGGCGACATCCTGAGACGAGCTCGAGGCCGGATGCTTGGGCTCGAGATTCACGACCAGGCCGATCTCGTGATCCCCCTCCGCGCGATAGACCTGAACGGCCTTGCCGTGGGCGCGGAGCAGATTGTGACTCACGCGCGGTGCTTCCGTCAGACTGCGGTGCCCCGGGGCGAGGGCGCCGTGCAGGTACCCCCCATCCGCCACGACCCAGGGTTCGTTCAGGGTCGCCCAGAGCGGGACGCGGTCGCCCAGCGCGCGAAACGCCGCCCGCGCGTAGTCGGCGAACCAGTCCGCGATGTCAGGATTGAGCCAGCCCCCGACGTCGTCCAGCGCCTGCGGCAGGTCCCAGTGGTACAGGGTGACCGTGGGTCGTATCCCCCGCTCGAGCAGGGCATCGACCAGTCGATCGTAAAACGCCAGGCCGCGCGGGTTGACCGCTCCCCTTCCGGCGGGCAGAATCCGGCTCCAGGAGATGCTGAACCGGTAGGCATTCAGCCCGAGCTGCCGCATCAGCGCCACGTCGTCCGCGTAGCGCCGGTAGTGATCGCAGGCCACGTCACCGGTGTCGCCATTGTGCGTGCGGCCCGGCGTGTGCGCGAACCGGTGCCAGATGCTCGGCCCCGCCCCGTCCGCGAGCGGCGAGCCTTCGATTTGGTAGGCGGACGTAGCGGTCCCCCACAGAAAGCCTGCGGGGAAGCCGGTCGGTTCACTCATGCGAGTGGTCGGTGCCCATGGCCAAAGTGACGCTCGTTGGCGTCCGGAAAATATATCAGGAGGGCGGCCGGACCCGCGTGGCGGTGGACGGCGTCGACCTGGCCGTCCGGGACGGCGAGTTCGTCGTGCTGGTCGGCCCATCCGGTTGTGGCAAAAGCACCACACTCCGGATGATCGCCGGTCTCGAGTCGATTTCGGCGGGCGAGGTCCACATCGGCGACCGCGTGGTCAACGATGTGGCGGCGAAGGACCGGAACATCGCGATGGTGTTCCAGAACTACGCGCTGTACCCGCACATGACCGTGTTCGAGAACATGGCGTTCGGCCTGAAGCTGCGCGGCATGGCGGCGAGCGACATCGACGCACGCGTGCGCGAAGCCGCGGAGCTGCTCCGCATCGGCGGACTGCTCGACCGCAAACCCCGACACTTGTCCGGCGGCGAGCAGCAGCGCGTGGCCCTGGGACGGGCGCTGGTGCGCAAGCCCGACGTATTCCTCTTCGACGAGCCGCTCTCGAACCTGGATGCCAAACTGCGCGTGCAGATGCGCCGTGAGATCGCGCGGCTCCACCACGAGCTCGGCGCCACCATGCTCTACGTTACGCACGACCAAGCGGAGGCGATGACGCTGGGCGACCGGATCGTCGTCTTGAACGGCGGCAGAGTTCAGCAGATCGACACGCCGCTGGACGTGTATCGCGCGCCCCGGAACACGTTCGTCGCCGGATTCATCGGCAGCCCGGCGATGAACCTCGTGGAAGGCACGGTGGCATCAGAGGACGGTGCGCTGGCGTTTCACGCGACGGGCGGTGCGTTCTCGCTGCTGCTGCCGCCCCGCTGGCGCCAGACGCTCGCCGCGCGTGATGGCCGGGCCATCTTCCTCGGGATTCGGCCGGAGGACGTCCGGGCCGCGACGGAAGCCGATACCGGTGTGAGGATGCGGGTCGACCTGGTGGAACCGCTAGGGCAGGAGCTGCTGGTGACCGCACGCTTGGGGGAGCACGAGGTCATCGCCCGGCTCCCGCCTGCCGCGGCGGCTCAGCCTGGTCAAGATATCACGCTGGGATTCGTTCCCGACGCTCTGCATTTCTTCGACGCCGAAACCAGAGAACGCATCTCGTAGGTTAGGCGCGGCTCAAGCCGCGGCTCGGCGTCTGCCGCTGAAGCGGCGCGGCCGTTTACGGGCCGATGCCGAGCCGCGAGTTTACTCGCGTCCTACCTTCCCGTCGCCGGCGACGGTAAGCGAATCTCAGCGGCCCGTGGCACCACGGCCGCCACTCCCCCCGCCTTGAGCGCCGCGTTCACGCCTGTGAGATCGCGACCGAGTACCTGCTGCAACGCCACGAGCTGCTCCTGAATCTGTGGCGCGAACAGATGGAACACATCGTACATCTGCGCGGTGGGCCGCGCGTCGCCCGCGCTCGCTGCGAACATCAGCCCACTGAGCCGCTCAGTGGGCCCGGGAGGATAGACCAGACCGTCCTCGTCGGCCTGGCTGTGCACCTGGTACAGCCCATCCTCGATGCGATTGAGCTTGTCGACCAAGGCCCGCGCCGCGTCCGCCGCCGCGGGCGCCTGCGTGGCGTCGGCTTCCAGCTGAGCGCGCACATTTCGGATCCGAATGATCGCCGTCGTGACGGCGTTCACCGTATCGCGCAGCTGCTTCTCGAACGCAAATTGCGCCTGGAGGTCCGCCGGCGTGACCTTGGACCGTGGATCGAGCTTGAGTCCGAACGTTTCGACGGAGGACTTGCCGCCGACCGTGAGCCGCACGCGGTAGGTGCCTGGAAGCGCCAGGGGTCCGTCGGTCGCGACGCCGTTGATGCCCCAGAAATCACGCGCGGGCGGATACTTCATGTTCCAGACGAACATGTTCAGGCCGGCCTTGTTCGCCACCCGCGGCGGAGCGGCCGGGCGGTGCGGCCACGGTTTATCCTCGTCCTTCAAAGTGTCGAACAGCACGCCGAGGATGCTGTCGACCTTGGTAGAATCGGTGATGCCCGCCTGCTTCAGGCTGTCGGTGCGCGTCTTCTTCACAGCATCGACCTTGAGGCTGTCCGCACGCGTGATCGAATCCTGCTTGCTCGAAAAGCTGCGGATCGGCCGGCCGCGCGCGTCGAGGATGTCGAGCGTGACGTTCCGATCCTTGTCCTTGAGCCAGTAGTAGATCATCGCGCCCGAGGGCGGGTTCTTCCCCACAGGGTGCGCCTCGTTAGGCGGGAAGCCGAAGCCCCCGCTCCAGTCCACCCGGTACGCGTCGCGCGGCTTGAAGAGGTGGGCCGCCTCGCGCGGCGTGCCGCGGGCGAGCTGGCGGAGCGGCGTGATGTCGTCGAGGATCCAGAAGGAGCGGCCGTGCGTGGCCGCGACCAGATCGCCTTCCTTGATGGCGAGGTCGTGCACCGGCACGATTGGCAGATTGCGGCGGAGCGACTGCCAGCTCGCGCCGTCGTCGAAGGACACCCACACTCCCCGTTCCGTGCCCGCGAACAAGAGCCCGCGCCGCACCGGATCCTCGCGCACCGTTCGCACGAACTCCGTGGCCGGAATCCCGTTGACGATCTTCGACCACGTATGTCCGTAGTCGGTGGTCTTCCAGATGTACGGCGCCATGTCCTCCATCTGGTACCGATTCGCGGCGATGTAGGCGGTGCCCGGCGCGTAGTGCGAGGCCTCGATGATCGAGACGCGCGTGAAGTCGCCGAGCGCCGGCGGCGTGACATCCGTCCAGGCCTTGCCGCCGTTACGGGTCAGATGGACCAGCCCGTCGTCCGAGCCCGCCCAGATCAGCCCCTTCACGCGGGGCGATTCGGCCAGCGCGAAGATGGTGCCGTAGTACTCGGCCGTGGTCTGGTCGAGCGTGATCGGCCCACCTGAGGGGCCGAGCGTCTTGGGATCGTGCCGCGTCAGGTCGGGCGAGATCACTGTCCAGCTCTGTCCCTCGTTCACCGACTTGAAGAGCACGTTGGCGCCGGAATAAAGCACGTGCGGGTCGTGCGGCGAGATGAGGATGGGCGCGGTCCACTGGAACCGAAACTTCCCTTCGGACGCGGCGTGGCCGTCCGGACTATCGGGCCAGGGATTGATCAGCCGAAAACTGTTCGTCTTGTGATCGACCCGGCCGAGGAAGCCCGAGTTGTCGCCGCCGTAGGTGATGTCGGGGTTGTCCGGGCGGGCCTGGATGTAGCCCGACTCGCCCGCCACGTCGTACCACTGCCCGCGATCGATCCCGCCGGGCCAGCGGCTCGGGCCGCAGACACCCGAGTTGTCCTGCTGCGCGCCGCACACCCGGTAGGGGAAGTGATTCGTGGTCTCGACGTGATAGAACTGCGCGGTCGCCACGTCCTGATCCGTCCACGTCTTGCCGCCGTTGAACGAGACGTTCGGTCCGCCGTCGTTCGATTCGATGAGGCGGTTGGGGTCGTTCGACGCGATCCACAGGTCGTGATTGTCGCCGTGCGGGTCGACCACATGCTTGAACGTGACGCCGCCGTCCGTGGACTTGTAGAGATTGGTGTTCACCGCCCACACGCCGTTCGAGTCCTTCGGATCGGCGAAGATCTTCATGTAGTACCACGCCCGCTCGCGGAGCTTGTGATCCGAGGTGACGTACTTCCAATTCGCCCCACCGTCATCAGACCGGTACACGCCGCCTGAGTCGGCCTCGATGAGCGCCCATACGCGAGACGGTTTCGCGGGCGAAACCGTAATCCCGATGTTGCCCCATAGTCCCGCGGGCAACCCCGGGTTCTTGGTCAGCTCGGTCCAGTGCTCGCCCGCGTCCGTCGACTTGAACATCCCGCTCCCCGGGCCACCCGAGACGAGCGTCCACGGACGCCGCACGGCCTGCCACATGCCGGCGTACAGCACGTCGGGGTTCGAGGGATCGAGCATCAGGTCCGCGGCGCCGGTCGAGTCGTTCCGAAAGAGGACCTTGTTCCAGGTCTTCCCGCCGTCTGTGGTCTTGTAGACGCCCCGCTCGGGATTGGGCCCGAAGACGTGCCCCTGCGCGGCGACGTACACGATGTCCGGGTTGGTCGGATGGACCCGCACGCGCGCGATCTGCTGCGTCTCGGCCAAGCCGAGGAAGGTCCAGGTCTTGCCGCCGTCGGTCGTCTTCCACACGCCGTCGCCGTGCGAGACGTTGCCGCGGATCGGGAACTCGCCCGTGCCGACGTATACGATGTCCGGGTTCGACTCGGAGACGCCGATGGCGCCGATCGTGCCACCGAAATACTTGTCGGTGACCGGCAACCAGGTGTTGCCCCCGTCGATGCTCTTGAAGACCCCGCCGCCCGTGGTGCCGAACCAATACTCTTGGGGTCGCGCCGCGGAGCCCGCGACGGCGACGCTGCGACCCGCGCGGAAAATGCCGATCTCGCGCCAGCTGAGCGCCGCGAAGACGCTGGTGTCATAGGGAGCGGCGGTTTTGGCGGATTGCGCCGGCGCGGACCGCGCCGACAGGAGCAACAGGGTGACGGCGGCGAATGGCAACGAGCGAACGGACACGGTGTTCGATCTCCCAGTCAGGGGTGGGTTAGAGTCCCACACATAAGCACTCAAAGGCCAGGGCTCGCAAGGTCAGGGTTTTGTCATCATCGGCATCTCCATCGGCTTCTCCGTGATCGATGACTTGGCATCCGACCCGCGGGCGCTGAGCGCGAGGTCGCCCTTCGCGCTGCGCAGCTTCACCATGCCGAGCGGCACGTCCCGCGACGCCCAAACGTCCGTTCCGTCGTCGCCCGTGACGTGCAGCGCGCGGAACGTACCGGCGGGAACGGTGACCGACTCCCAACCGACTACGCGCGCGCTGGTGCAGTGCGCGGCCCAATCGAAGGCAGAGCTGCCCTGCCCTCCGCTCTGTCCCATCATCGCGGCCATTTGACCGGACACTTTCACGGCTGGTTGCCCGCCCCACTTGACGATCAGAGCACGCGGGGCCACGGTGCCGGACGCGAGGCTCGGCGCCAGCATCTGTAATACGCCGCTATGACTCGGGTCCTTACCCGCCGCGTTCACCTCGAACCAGTAGAGCGTCGTATCGCCCGATCGCTCCGAGCCCACCACGGCGAGCCGGAGCTTTCCACTGCCCGAGCTGCCCGTCGCGTCGAAAGCGGCCCACTGGCCGACCTGTCCTTGGCCGACCGTCTTGCACAGGTCCGCCAGGTCGCCGGGCGGGGGGGGGGCCTGGCCGGCGAGGACAACCGGTGCGAGGGCGGCGAACGCGATGGTGGTCACCAGTCTTCCGGCTAGGCACATGGCGTCTCTCCCTGAGTGGATGACGAGGCTTCAAACATAGCGCCCTCGACGTTTCCTTTCTGCCGTGCCGCGCATCGCCCTCGCCACGTATGCGACTCTGCCGGGCTTGAACGACGACGACCGCCTGCTCGTCTCGGCCCTGGACAAGCAGGGGGTCACGGCCGTCCCCGCCGTGTGGGATTCTCCCGACGTGGCGTGGGGCGACTTCCAGGGCGTGCTGGTGCGCTCGTGTTGGGACTACCACCGGCGGCTGCCTGAGTTCCTGGAATGGATCGCGCGGGTCGAAGGTGATGGCCAACGCGTGCTATGGAACCCGCCGGAGCTGCTGCGGTGGAACAGCCACAAGGGGTACCTGCGGGACCTCGCGGCACGCGGCGTATCGATCGTCCCGACGCGGTGGGTCGCGCGAGGAGAGCCGTGCGGGCTCGCCGAGGTGCTGCGGCACGAGGGCTGGGGGGAAGCGGTCGTCAAGCCGGCGGTATCGGCGAGCGCGTTCGGAGCGTGGAGCACGACGCTCGCCGGCGCCGCGCCGAATCAACCGAAGCTCGACGAAATGCTGCGCAGCGGCGACGTGCTCGTTCAACCGCTCGTGCCCGAAGTCCGCGATCCGGGAGAATGGTCCCTGGTTTTTTTCGAGAAGCGGTTCAGTCACGCGGTGCTCAAGCGCCCCGCGGCCGGCGACTATCGCGTGCAGTGGGAGTTCGGGGGATCGGCGGATGCGCGCAAGCCTCCCCGCAAGCTCATCGCGGACGCCGAGCGCGTTCTCGCGGCGGTTCCGGGCAACCCGCTTTACGCTCGCGTGGATGGCGTGGCCCGCGACGGCCGACTCGCCCTGATGGAGCTCGAGCTCATCGAGCCTCATCTGTTTTTCGGGTGGGAGCGCCGGGCCGCGACACGGCTCGCGAAAGCGATCCGCGGCGCGCTCGCGGCGGGTCAGTCGACCCGGAGCCGGTAACCGACACCCGGCTCGGTCAGCAGGTGTCTGGGCTGCGCCGGATCCTTCTCGAGTTTGTGCCGCAGCTGGGCCATGTGCACGCGGAGCGCCGGCGTCTGTGTCACGCTGCTCGCTCCCCACACCTCCTTCAACAGGTAGCGGTGCGTCAGGACCTTGCCCGCCTGCCGCACGAGCGCCAGGAGCACCTTGTACTCGGTGGGCGTGAGGTGCACCTCGCGCTCGGCGAGGAACACCCGGCGGTGCTCGAGATCCACGCGCAGGTCGCCCGTCGTGAACACGGGCTCGTCCGGCTCTCCCGCCGCGCGCGCCGCGTGCCGTAGGGCGACCCGCATGCGCGCGAGCAGCTCGCCGATGCCGAAGGGCTTGGTGAGGTAGTCGTCCGCGCCCGCGTCCAGCGCCGCCACCTTGTCACGCTCCTGGCCGCGCGCCGAAATGACGACGATCGGCGTCCGCGACCATTCCCGCAGGCGCCGAGTGAGATCGATGCCATCGCCGTCGGGCAGGCCCAGGTCCAAGAGGATGATGTCGGGATTCTGACCAGTGGCATGCGCGAGGCCCTCGCGCGCGGTCGCCGCTTCCACCAGGCGGTACGCCTCGTTCTCGAGAGCGGCGCGGAGGAACCGGCGCATTTGGGGCTCGTCTTCGATCAACAGGACCACGGCAGCGGGCTCGGCCACGTCTGGAAACTACGCGGCGCTCGGCGCTGGCGCACTCATCAGCGATTTTGGGAACTGGGCCGTTCTCGGGTCAAGGAGCGACAGTCGTTCGGAGGCCCTCAAGTATGAGCGCTACGTGGCGCTGCGGATTGCGCCTCGAGATGAGCAGGCCCCATGCCCAACCGGCTAGGGATGTCGGCGCCCACACCTCATGAACCGCCACGGTGGTCCAGCTGCCCACGGAAGAGAGCCGGAAGCGCAGCGTCGAGCTTCTCCGTTGCCCACGCTCCGCCCAGCCAAAGCTGTTGGGCGGTACGCAGTCGGTCACCTCGAACTCCGTGATTCGTGAGCTGAACCGCGCCCTGATGCGCGTCCCCTTCTCGACCGGATTGTCGCTCTGGGCCGCTTCGCAGCCAGGTAGCCATTCGGGCATGCGGTCCGGGTTCGTAAGAACCGCGAACACGCGATCGATGCCTGCGGAGAGACGATCGACTGCGGCATAGCTGATCGAACGCACGAAGGCAGACCCGAGTGATCGTCTCGGCTACTTCAGGTAGCTCCGGACCAGGTCGATGAGCTGGTCAGCCGCCCGCGCCTGCTCGGATTCGGGATCGACGTCCGGCCCGACAATGTGAAACCGGACGTGGTCCTCCAACACTTCGGCCATGAGTCCGTCGATGGCACCGCGACAGGCGGCGATGGTCTGTAGGACCTTCTCGCAATCGGCCTCCTCCTGAAGGAGGCCTTCGATCGCACTCACTTGCCCACGAATGCGGCGGGCTCGGTTCAAGAGTTTGACCCTGTCTCGTACCGTGTGGACCATGGTCTCCCAACCTTGCGCGGTATTGACAATATACTATGGGGTAGTATAGTACGCCACATATAATACCCTGGTAGGGTATATGAAGGCAGGCACACAGCTCGAGGGTTGGCGCATCCCAAGATGTGTGGTTAGTGCATGCCTCATGCTCGCCAGTTCCGCCAGTCGGTCTCTCCTTGGTGCTCAAACAGTCGCTGATTCGGGTCGGCCCTGGTGGCTCTCGGAGCTGGTGCTCGACGTAGAAAGCGCCGGCGGCGCCGGCATCAGCCAGGCCCTCGGCCCCGCCGGGTTCACGAACTTGGACGTCGTCCGCAACCCCACCTTGGGATCCGCGCCGTATGTCGCCCGGAACCCCGGCTACAACCGGGACCGAGGGCCGGTCAAAGTGTTCGCGGTGCGGACGCACCTCGACTTCCCAATCTCCCCTTGATCGCCCTCCGCCGAGCCCCAACGTCCCCCTTGGCTCGTGCCGCACCTCCAGCACCGGGTACTGGTCGCTGGGATTCGGAGCGCGTGCAGCAAGCTTCCCGCACGAATCGCGACGAGGCGCTCCGGCTCTGCGCCTCGGGCATCGAAGGGCTGACGCAGGTCGAGGCGGAACGACGCCTGGAGCGCTACGGCCCCAACGAAATCGCGACGCAGGGGCCGGTGGGATGGCCCGTCCGCTTGCTGCACACGCTGCGCAATCCCTTGGTCATCCTGCTCGCGATCCTCGCAATTGTATCGGTCGCGACCGGCGACCTCCGCGCGGCGACCGTAATGACCCTGATGATCGTGTTAGGGGTCGGCTTGCGCTTCACGCAGGAGGCGCGCGCAGACGCCGCGGCGGCCGCGCTCCGGGCCATGATCCGGGTGACGGCGACCGCGCTTCGGGACGGCAGACCGCGCGAAGTGCCGCTGCGCGAGATCGTCCCCGGCGACGTCATCGTGCTCACGGCGGGCGACATGATCCCCGCCGACGTGCGATTGCTCACCGCGAAAGACCTCTTCGTGAGTCAATCGAGTCTCACCGGTGAGTCGCTTCCCGTGGAGAAGGGAGAGACGCTGCTCGGTGTGCCGGATCGTGCGCCGCTCGAGTGCCCGAACCTCTGCTTCCTCGGGACCAGCGTGCAGAGCGGCACCGGGACCGCCGTCGTGGTGGAAACGGGTGGCCGCACCCTCTTCGGGGCTATGGCCCAGGGCATCGCCCGCGCGGCGCCCGAAACAGCGTTCGACCGCGGCATCAACCGCTTCACCTGGCTCATGATCCGGTTCATCGCGGTGATGGTCCCGGTCGTGTTCCTGATCAACGGTCTGACCAAACACAATTGGCACGAGGCGTTCTTCTTCGCCCTCGCCGTGGCGGTGGGGCTCACACCGGAAATGCTCCCGATGATCGTCTCGGTGTGCCTCTCCAAGGGCGCGATGGCGATGTCGCGCAAGCGCGTCATCGTCAAGCGGCTCAACGCCATTCAGAATTTTGGCGCCATGGATGTCCTGTGCACGGACAAGACCGGCACGCTCACCATGGATACGGTGATCCTCGAGCGGCACTGCGACGTGCAGGGGAATGAGAGCGACCGGGTGCTTGTCGACGCGATGCTCATCAGCCACCTGCAGACCGGCCTCAAGAGCACGCTCGATCGGGCGATCCTCAAGCACCAGGAGCGGCATCCGGAGGTGTCACTCGACGGATACCGAAAAGTCGATGAGATGCCCTTCGACTTCTCGCGCAAGATCATGTCGATCGTCGTGGACGAGCCTGATGGCCGGCGCCGCCTCCTGGCGAAGGGCGCACCGGAGGAGATCCTGCGCCGGTGCGCGACCTTCGAGGCGGAAGGCGAACGCTTCCCCGCGCCCCTCGGCTTCCGGGAGGACCTCCGGGAGCAGTGCGACGCCCTGAGCGCGGAGGGGTTCCGCGTGCTGGCGGTCGCATACGCCGATGTGCCGCCCAAGCCGGCCTACGGCAAGGAGGACGAGTGCGATCTCGTGCTCATCGGCTACGTCGCCTTCCTCGATCCGCCCAAGGAGACAGCGGCGGCGGCCATCGGCGCGCTGCGGGAGCACGGCGTGGGCATCAAGATTCTGACGGGTGACAACGAGCTTGTCACGCGCACGATCTGTAGGCACGTGGGGCTCAAGCGCAAACGGGTGCTGCTCGGATCGCAGGTCGCCAAGCTCAGTGACGCCCGGCTTGCCGATGCGGTAGAGCGAACCACGATCTTCGCGCGCCTGTCTCCGACTGACAAGGAGCGCATCATTCACGCTCTGCAGGCGCGGCGGCACGTCGTGGGCTTTCTAGGAGACGGCATCAACGACGCGGCGGCCCTCCGCGCGGCCGACGTGGGCATTTCGGTCGATACGGCGGTGGACGTGGCCAAGGAATCGGCCGACATCATTCTCCTTGAGAAGAGCCTGCTGATCCTGGAGGAGGGTGTGCTCGAGGGCCGGAAGGTGTTCTCCAACGTGCTCAAGTACATCCGGATGGGGGCGAGCTCCAATTTCGGCAACATGTTCAGCGTACTCGGCGCGAGCGCGCTCCTGCCGTTCGTGCCCATGGCCCCATTGCAGGTGCTGACCAACAACCTCCTCTATGATTTCTCACAGGTACCGATCCCGACCGATAACGTGGATCCGGAGCAGATCGCTCGGCCCCGGCCGTGGGACATCGGGGAGATCGCGCGGTTCATCATCGCCATCGGGCCCGTCAGCTCGATCTTCGACTATACGACCTACGCCGTCATGTACTTCCTGTTCGGCGCCAACACGCCGGCGCAGGCGGCGTTGTTCCAGACCGGGTGGTTCGTCGAGTCGCTCATGACGCAGACGCTCATCATCCACGTCATTCGCACGAACAAGATTCCCTTCCTCCAGAGCCGAGCCAGCTGGCCGCTGGTGGTGACGACCGTCGCCGTGATGGCCGTAGGGCTTTGGCTCCCGGTGTCGCCGCTGGCGTCGGCGCTCGGGTTCGTGCCGCTACCGGGCCTGTACTGGCCGATTCTGGGGCTGACGCTGCTCTGTTACCTCGCGCTGACCCAGATCGTGAAGCACGTGCTGTTGCGGCGCCGTTGGATCTGATGCCGGGCGCGGCCACGCGTCGACGCTAGGCAACGCTCGCCTCAGGTGGTACTTGTGGTGGTGAGCCCGCTTGCGTGCGCTCCAGCGCCAATGCTGCCTGCGCCGCGAAGGTCTGCAGCAGCCACCGCACTGCCGGTTCGCCGAACCGGTCGGGATCTTCCGGTCGCACGGCGAGAACGCCGATTCTCCCATGCGTGCCGACGAGGGGCAGGTAGACGCTGCGCGCGTTCGGGAAATGCGTCGTCCCGAGCCCCGCCGCTTCCCACGACCGGAACGCCCACTGGGCCACGTCCCTGCCCGGGTCGTCGTCGTCCCCTCGCGCACCGCCGATTGGGGCGAGACGACCACCCGCTGCTCGCAACCACACCGTTACCTGGGCGCCGAAGGCCGCCCCCACTTGCCGGCCGGTCACGTCGAGCACCTCGCCCAACGTGTTCGCGGCGAGGAGCTCTCCACTCATGGGAGACAGTGCGGCCGTCCCCCGCTCGCGGACTTCCGCCGCGACGGCTTCTGTTCGCACCCGCTCGGCCAACCAACTGATCACCAACGCAGTGACGAGCATTACGCCGAAGGTGACCACGTAATGGAGATCGGACACCGTGAACGCGAATCGCGGAGGCACGAAAAAGAAATCGAACAACGCCACCGAGAGCAGTGCCGCAAACCCCGCCTGCCGCCGCGTTGCCCGCGAGGCGACGACCCCCACTCCGAGGAGGTGCAGCATGGCGATGTCCGTGAGAGACAGCCAATCGACGAGCAACGTGCCGGCGACGGTGCACGCCGCCATCACGAGCCCGGCCCGCAGATAGCCGTTCATACACCCTCCGATTCAGCTGGCACGACGACGTGCGGCGGACCCGACAGGGGCAACGTGAACCGGAACATCGCTCCTCCCCCCGGGCGATTTTCCGCCCAGATGCGACCGCCGTGCGCCGTGATGATCCCGCGCGAGATCGTCAATCCCAACCCGATGCCGCTCGTCGCCGTGGCGCCCGGCACGCGGTAGAACTTTTCGAAGATCTTGGTCTCCTCCCCCGCTGGCAGACCAGGGCCGTGGTCCGCCACCTCCACGCGGACCGTGCCGTCCATTGCCGTTGCGGAAATCTCGATCGCAGTGCCGGCCGGCGTGTACTTCACGGCGTTCTCGAGCAGGTTGATGAAGACCTGCTCGATCAGCACGCCGTCGATGGGGACGAGCGGCAGGTCGGGCGGCAGGCGTACATGGACCGGATGATCCCGCAGCCGGTCTTCCAATCGAATGAGCGCCACGCCGACCGGCTCTTCGAGCGGCTGCCATTCCTTTTGCACCTGGAGCGCCCCGCTTTCGACCTTGATCACGTCGAGCAGATTGCCGATCAGCCGGTTCATCCGCTGTGACTCGTCCAGCGCCGACTTTACGAGATCTCGCCGGGTCGCATCGGAGAGTGTCCCACGGTCCTCGAGGATGCTCGAGAGGGCGCCGGTGATCGCGCCGAGCGGCGTCCGCAGGTCGTGTGACAGCGAGCTCAGCAGAGAGGTCCGCAGACGCTCCGCTTCGATCTCCACCTGCTCCTTCTGCGCCCGCTCGGCGAGCAGGGCGCGCTCCAGCGCCACCGCGGCCTGGCCCGCGAACGCCTCCAGCAGATGCTGCACGGCAGGATCCTGAAACCGCTTCGCGTCGTTGGGTCGCACACCGAGCACGCCCACGATACCGGAGGCTGTCGCGAGCGGCACATACAAGCCCTGCGCGCCGGGCAGCGTATCGGTGCCTGCACCGGCGGTACGCCCGCGGCCGAATGCCCATGCCGCAACCCCTTGCTCCTTCTCGTCGATCGGGTAGGTCGGTGGCACACCGATGGGCGCTTCGAGCCGCCCGGTGTCGTCGGGAAGGAGAATCTGCGCCGGGGCGCCGAACGTCTCGTGCACGTGGCGCGTGACAGCGGCGACCAGCTCGCCGAGCCCCCGGGTGGGCGCCAGGTCGCGGCTCATCGCGTACAACGCGGCCGTGCGGCGCTCGCGCTCGCGGGCGGTTTCCGCCTGGGCACGGATCCGCAAGGTCAGACCGCTGATGAGCAGCGCGATCGCGAGCATCACGCCAAACGTGAGCAGGTACCGGACGTCCGACACCGCGAAGGTGAACCGGGGCGGCACGAAGAAAAAGTCGAATAGCGCGATGGACAGGAACGATGCGAGAATCGTCGGCCCGCGCCCGTAGCGCGAGGCGACGAGTGCCACGCCCAGCAGGAACACCATCGCCACGTCGGTGAGCGTCAGGAAGCGCAGCACCGGTACACTCACGAGCGTGGCAAGCCCTACGACCCCCGCGGCGCGCGCGTAATCAGCGAGCGGCGACGGTCTGCCCACCAGCGGCCCTCGGCGTGTAGTGGGCTCGTCCACGTCTCCCGTGATGACGTAGACGTCGAGGTCACCCGAGCCGCGGATGAGGTGATCGAGCATCGACCCATACAGACGGTCGCGCCAGCGGGCGTGCGTCGGCTTGCCCACGACGATCTTGGTGGCGTTGTGCGCCCGCGCGTACGCCAGGACTTCTTCCGCCGGATTGAGCCCGCTCACGGTCGCCGTTTGGGCTCCAAGCTCTTCCGCGAGCTGGAGATTCTGCACCAACGCATCGCGGTCACTCGCGCTGATCCGCTGGCCTGGCGCTTCGACGTACAGGACTACCCACTCGCACTTGAGTGTCGTGGCCATGCGCTTGCCCGCGCGGACCAGCCGCGCGCCCGCCGGATTCGGGCCAATGCACACCAGGATGCGCTCGCCCGCGGGCCACGTCTCCTGGATGCCGTGCTCCCGCATATAGCCGCGCATCTGCGCATCCACCCGCTCGGCGGTGCGGCGCAGCGCGAGCTCCCGCAGCGCAATCAGGTTTCCCTTGCGGAAGAATTGCTCGACGGCGCGCGCCGCTTGCTCCGGGACGTATACCTTCCCCTCGCGCAAGCGCGTGAGCAGGTCCTCCGCCGAGAGATCGGCGAGCTCGACCTCATCCGCCTGGTCGAGGATCGAGTCGGGCACGGTCTCCCGCACCTGGACGCCCGTGATCTGGGCGACCACGTCGTTCAAGCTCTCCAGGTGCTGGACGTTGAGCGTGGTGTAGACGTTGATCCCGGCGGCGAGCAGCTCCTCGACATCCTGCGAGCGCCGGGCATGGCGGGAGCCCGGCGCGTTGGTGTGGGCCAGCTCGTCGACCAGGAGGAGCGCGGGCCGGCGGGCGAGTGCGGCGTCCAGGTCGAATTCGTGCAGTGTGATGCCGCGATACTCGAGTGGCCGCCGGGGCAGGACCTCCAACCCCTCGAGCAATGCCGACGTCTCCGGGCGGCCGTGCGTCTCGACGACGCCCACGACGACATCCACGCCGTCCCGCCGCTTGGCCCGCGCTTCCTCGAGCATCGCGTACGTCTTCCCGACGCCGGGGGACCCACCGAAGAAGATCTTCAGGCGTCCCCGCCCGGCGCGGCGCTCCTGCTCGCGGACCTGCGCGAGCACGGTCTCGGGATCGGGCCGGCGAACGGTCATGGACTGTCTAAGTTAGCGCGTCCCCCCTTAGAGCTTCACGAGCACGGCCACGTTGATGCGCGATTCGGTCTTACGAAGATCCGGCGTAAAGCCCGGGACCTGCGAGCCTGCGGCTCCCGTGTTGCCGACGGAAGGCGTGACCCCGCCCGGGCCGGCGAAATAGGGCACGTTCGCCCCCCGCCGATCGAGCTCGAAGCGGAAGGTGGCGAACTGGTCGGGCATGTAGTCGAGCGTGACGGTCGCGTCCCACGCGCCGAAGCGATCTCCTGGGTTCTCCGTGAAGTACGGCGTTCCCGAGAACGCCGTGGCGCCGTTGATGGGCGGCAGCAGCACGAGATAACGTCCCGGATTCTGAATCGCGCCGCCACCGAGTGTGAGCCCCAGACGATCCTTGGCGAACCAGAAGCGGTTGTACAACATGAAGCCAAGGAAGTACTGCGCCGGCGCGCCGGGAGAACTCTTCGCGCAGCTTACGCCCCCACCACTTTCGCATCCCAGGTCCACGGTCAATGAGAACGCCGCCTTGGTGAGTGATTGGTTCGGGCGATCGTAGTACTTGATCAGAAGAGAGTTGTCCGTGTGCGCGCGCTTGCGGTCCGGGTTCGCCAGGGCGTCCCGTCCCCAATAGTCATTCGTCAACAACGACACGGAGCCCGACGGTCGCCACAAGACCTGTACACCGAGGCCCGGGGTCGAGTTGAACATGCCGTACGACTGCCAGCCATTGATGATCCACGGCTCGATCTTGAGCTTGTCGCTCGGGAAGATTTGGATCCGGACGCCATTGAAGAACCAGGGCGTATTGGACGAGACGTACGACGGCTGATACGCCCAGTTGTCGAAGTTGTAGTAGCTGAACAGCCCGATGTACGACAGGAAGATCCCGGCATCGAGGTTGATGCCGTTCCATTTGTCCCAGTGATAGCCGCCGTACGCCTCCGAGATGTAGCGGTAGGCGTCGGCGAGATTCCACTGCCCGCGGCCGGGGCTCGCGTCGTTGCGCGGCGTCATGGTGGCGTACATGCCAAACTGCGTCATGAACCGGCCGCGGGCGTGCCCCGCATGGAAGTCGCCGCCGATCCCGAGCTGTTGGACCTGAATCTCAGCTGTGCGCCCGCTCTCGGAGGTCCCGACGAGCGTGTGGTCACTCGGATGGCTGAAGTCGTAGATGTAGGTCGCGTCCAGCCGAAACTCACCCGTGACGTACTTGCTGTCGAGCACCGACTCGGATTGCCGGCTGTTCCCGTTCAACCAGGTGAAGTCCGCGAACGCAAACGGCACCTTTGCCTTGGGCCGCGTGGAGTCCGCGGGCGTCGCCTGTGCCAGGCCGGCGGCCGGAGTGAGCACGCTTGCCACGATACCCAGGCACACCAGGATGCTACGGCGCATGAGCACCTCTCAGGGAATCGAGAGCGAGGTTCAACAGCAGGACGTTGACGCGCGGCTCGCCGAAGATGCCCAGCTGCCTTCCTTCGATCTGCCGCTCGACCAGAGCGCGGACGGCGGCGGAGTCGAGACCCCGCGCCCGCGCGACCCGCCCCACCTGTAGCAGCGCGCTGGCGGGCGAGATATGCGGGTCGAGCCCCGACCCCGATGATGTCACCAAGTCCGAGGGGACTTGACCCTTCACCGCCCCGTCGAGCGTCACGGCGCTGTCCACCGCTCGGGCGATGAGCGTATCGGCCAGCTTGGCGTCGGTGGGCCCTTTGTTCGTTCCCCCCGAGAGCGTGTCGTCGTACCCGGCGCCCGCCGCCGACGGCCGCGGATGGAAATACCCGGCGCGCGAGAACCGCTGGCCGATCAGCGCACTCCCGATCGGCTGCCCGTGCGGCCCTGTGACCAGCGATCCGTTGGCTTGACGCGGGAACAGAAGCTGCGCCACCGTGGTGACGATGCCGGGGTAGACGAAGCCCGTGATCAGGCAGAGCAGGAGCGTCAAGACAACCGCGGGGCGGAGCTGATTCTTGAGCATGGTCACGCCAGACGCAGCAGGACGAGGAGAGCGTCGATGGCCTTGATCCCAATGAATGGAACGATGATGCCGCCGACACCATAGACCAGGAGATTGCGACGCAGAATGCTCGTGGCGGCGGCCGGGCGATAGCGTACGCCGCGTAAAGCGAGTGGAATGAGCGCGATGATGATCAGGGCGTTGAAGATCACGCTCGCCAGAATCGCCGACTGGGCCGAATGGAGCCGCATGATGTTGAGGGCCTGAAGCGCCGGATAGGTCGCGATGAACATGGCCGGGATGATGGCGAAGTACTTCGCCACGTCGTTGGCGATCGAGAAGGTCGTCAGCGCGCCGCGCGTGATGAGGAGCTGCTTCCCGATCTCCACGACCTCGATGAGCTTGGTCGGGTTCGAGTCGAGATCGATCAGGTTGCCGGCTTCCTTGGCCGCCTGGGTGCCGGTGTTCATGGCGACCGCGACATCGGCCTGCGCGAGGGCCGGCGCGTCGTTCGTCCCGTCGCCGGTCATGGCCACGAGCCGCCCGCCACCCTGCTCCCGCTTGATCAGCGCCATCTTGTCTTCGGGCGTGGCCTCGGCGAGGAAGTCGTCCACGCCGGCCTCGGCGGCGATGGCCGCGGCCGTGAGCTGGTTGTCCCCCGTGATCATCACGGTGCGGATGCCCATGGCACGGAGCTGCGCGAACCGTTCGCGCATCCCGCCCTTCACCACGTCTTTCAAGTAGATCACGCCCAGCACCCGCGCGGACCCGTTGCCGTGCTCGGCGACCACGAGCGGCGTGCCGCCCTGCCGCGCGATGCGCTCCACCACGGGCGTCAGCCCCGCCGGCAGGTCCCCGCCCTGCTCTCGCACCCAGCGGCCGACCGCGTCGCTCGCGCCCTTCCTCAACTGGAGAGCTCCGGCATTGATCCCGCTCATCCGAGTGGTGGCGGAGAACGGCACGAGCACGGTCTGCTCGGCGAGTGCGCGTCCGCGGAGCCCGAACTTGTCTTTGGCGAGCACCACGATGCTCCGCCCTTCCGGGGTTTCGTCCGGCAAAGACGCGAGCTGCGCCCGATCTGCCAGAAACTCCGTTGTCACACCTGGCATGGGCACCAATTCAACCGCCTGCCGGTTGCCGAGCGTGATCGTGCCGGTCTTGTCGAGCAGGAGTGTGTTGACGTCGCCCGCCGCCTCCACCGCGCGACCGCTCATCGCGATCACGTTGTGCTGAATCATGCGGTCCATGCCCGCGATGCCGATCGCGGATAAGAGCCCGCCGATGGTGGTTGGAATGAGACAAACGAGCAGCGACACGAGAATCGGAATCGACAAGGAGCCACCGGAATACACCGCGAACGGCTGAAGCGTCACGACTGCGAACAGAAAGATGATCGTGAGGCCAGACAAGAGAATGATCAGCGCGATCTCGTTGGGCGTCTTTTGCCGCTTCGCACCCTCCACGAGCGTGATCATGCGATCGAGGAACGTGTCGCCCGGGTTCGCGGTGATCCGGATGACCAGAAAATCCGACAGGACCTTGGTGCCACCCGTGACCGCGGAGCGGTCGCCGCCCGACTCGCGGATCACGGGAGCCGATTCCCCCGTGATCGCCGATTCGTCTACGGAGGCCACCCCTTCGATCACCTCGCCATCGCCGGGAATCATGTCCCCCGGCATGCACAGTACCACGTCGCCCCGACGCAGCTTGGCACCGGAGACCGATTCGAAGGTTGTGCGATCGCGAGGGTTCGGTAGCCGCTTGGCGGTCGTCTCCGTCCGCGACTTGCGGAGCGTCTCGGCCTGCGCCTTCCCACGCCCTTCGGCCATGGCTTCCGCGAAGTTCGCGAACACGACGGTGAACCAGAGCCACAGCGCGATCTGGAGCGTGAAGCCGACATCACCGCGTGCCTGCACGACGTCCCGCAACAGAACCAGTGTGGTGAGAAGGCTTCCGATCAGCACGACAAACATGACTGGGTTGCGCACCATGTGAGGCAGGCTCACGGTCTTTCGGAGCGCGTCCTGGAAGGCGCGCCGCACGATCGGCGGATCGAAGAGGGGACGCGTAGTCAGTGCCATCCCTAGAACAGCCTTCCCGCCTGCATCAGGAAGTGCTCGACGATCGGCCCGAGGGAGAGCGCCGGGAAGAACGTGAGCGCGCCGACGATCAGGATCACCGCGATGAGCAGCACGACGAACAGCGGCGTCGTCACCGGGAACGTACCCGCCGACTCGGGCACGATCTTCTTCTCGGCCAGGAACCCGGCGAGCGCGAGCATCGGAACGTGCATCGCGAACCGGCCGATGAGCGTGTTGAGGCCCAGCAGCGTGTTGTAGAAGTAGCTGGCGCCGTTGAGCCCGGCGAACGCACTGCCGTTGTTCGCCGCCGTCGACGTGAACGCATAGACGATCTCGGAAAGCCCGTGCGGGCCAGCGTTGTTCAGGCCCGCGACGCCGGCGGACGTCACGGCCGCGAGCGCGGACAGCGTGAGCACCGCTCCCGCGAACACGAGCACGTACAGCATGGCCATCTGGACCTCGCGCGCCTGGATCTTTTTCCCGAGATACTCCGGCGTGCGTCCCACCATGAGCCCGGCGATGAACACCGTGAGAATCACCATCACGAGCATGCCGTACAGCCCGGCGCCGACGCCTCCGAACACCACCTCGCCGAGCTGCATGTTGACGAGCGGCACGAGGCCGCCGATGGGCGTGAAGGAGTCGTGCATCGAGTTGACGCACCCGCAGGACGCGTCCGTCGTCATCGTCGCGTACAGCGCGGAATTCGCGATCCCGAAGCGGACTTCCTTGCCCTCCATGTTGCCACCGGGGTTGGTCGCGGACGCGATGACGTCCACACCATGCGCCGCGTGGATTGGGTTCCCCCGCGCTTCCGCCCAGTACGTCGTTGCCACCCCGCCGATGAACAGCACGTACATCGCTGCCCACAGGGCCCAGCCGTGCTTCTGATTCTTCGCCATGCGCCCGTACGTGTACGTCAACGCCGCGGGGATCGCGAAAATCGCGAGCATCTGCCAGAAGTTGGTCCAGGGCGTGGGATTCTCGAACGGGTGCGCCGAGTTGGCGTTAAAGAAGCCGCCGCCGTTCGTTCCGAGCTGTTTGATCGCCTCCTGGCTCGCTACCGGGCCCATCGCCAGAACCTGCTTCGCGCCTTCGACCGTCGTGACCGTCACGTAGTGAGCGAAGTTCTGGATCACTCCCTGTTGCACGAACAGCAGCGCGAGCAGCACACTGAGCGGGAGAAAGAGGTATAGCGTCCCGCGCACGAGATCGACCCAGACGTTGCCGAGCCGGCCATCCGACCGACGCACGATGCCCCGCACTAGCGCTATCGCGACCGCGACGCCCACCGCGGCGGACATGAAATTGTGGAACGCAAGCTGGGTCATCTGGGAGAAGTACGACATCGTCGTCTCCCCCGCGTACGACTGCCAGTTCGTGTTCGTCGTGAATGACGCCGCCGTCTCGAACGCCTGCCGATCTACCACGGCGGCCAGATGCTGTGGATTCAGAGGGAGCAGGTGCTGGAGTCTGAGCACTGCATACGTCAACAGCATCGAGACGCCGCTGACCAGCAGCATGGACGCGGCGTACCGCGTCCAGTGCTGGTCCTCCGTCGGATCGACGCCGGCCAGCCGATACAGCACGCGCTCTACCGGGCGCAGCCACGTGAACGACCCGTCGTAGACCTTGAGGACGTAGATCCCGAGCGGCTTCGTGAGCGCGAGCAGGGCGAGGGAGTAGACCCCGATCTGCAGCCATCCGCTGGCGGTCATATCAAAACTTTTCCGGCCGAAGCAACGTGTAGAGCAAGTACAGAAGGATCGCGACGGCGGTGAGGCCGCCGATCAACGAATCGAGGCTCATTCTTTCCTACCGAGCGCTTCGCAGGCGCGCACGTAGGCGAGCATGAGTGCGAAGAAAATGACCGTGAGGGCGACGTATGCGATGTCGCGCATGGGCTGTGACGATAGCTACGACGGCATTAGGGAGGCCTTAAGAGTGCCTGCGAACGCATTAGCATTGCGTAAAGGACGTTATTTTCGGTCCATGGCCCAGGAAGTCGCGCCGGTCCCGTCAGTCACGCCGGCATGGTCACGGCCGGACGACGCGGTCCGCCAGGCGCAGCTCGACGCCATGAAGCGGCAAGCGACGGGTCTGCTGGCGCTCGCCGGGGTGATCTTCGTGGGGGCGAGCCTCTTCGAGCGTGCGTATCCCTGGCTCGGCTACGTACGCGCCACCGCCGAGGCATCCCTGGTCGGCGGCCTGGCCGACTGGTTCGCCGTCACTGCCCTGTTCCGTCACCCGCTCGGCCTGCCGATTCCGCACACCGCGATCGTCGCCACCCGCAAGGAGCGCATCGGGCGCATCCTCGGCAACTTCGTGCAGAACCATTTCCTCTCGCGCGATGTGATCGCCCTGAACCTGCGCGCCGTCCATCCCGCGGAGCGCGCCGCCCGCTGGCTCTCCGACCCCGCGCACAGCCGGCAAATCGCCCGGCAGCTCGCGGGCGGACTCGCCAAGACGCTCGAGGCTCTGCCCGACGAGGACGCGCGCGAGCTGGTGCGACAGGTCGTGAGCACGCGGGTGCGCGCGACGCGCGTGGCCCCCGCCCTGGGCCGCACGCTCGCGCTCGTGCTCGAGGGCGATCACCACCAGGGGTTCTTGAACGAGGCCGTGCGCATCGCCGCCCAGGCGATCTCGGACAGCCGAGATTTCATCCGAGAGAAGGTGCGGGCCGAGAGCCCGTGGTGGGTACCGGGCGTGGTGGACGACAAGATCTACCAGCGGATCATCGAGGTGACGGAGGCGCTGCTGCGGGCCATCGGCGCCGACCCGCGTCACCCGTTGCGCAAGGCGTTCGACTCCGCGTTGCGGGACTTCGTGGATCGTCTCCAGCACTCGCCGGACGTGATCGCCAAGGCCGAGGCGATGAAGGAGGAATGGCTCGCCGACCCTTCCGTCGCCGAGCTGTCCGCGCGCCTGTGGGAAGCCACGCGGCGCGCGATCGTGACCTACGCCACCCGCGAGGACGGGGCCGCGCCCACGCCCCTCGAGCGTGGGCTCGCCGACTTCGGCGCCGCGCTGCTCGCGAACGAAGCCCTCCTCGCGGAAATCGACGACGTGATCGTCGACGTCTCATCCAAGGTGGTCGAGCGCTATCGCCACGAGATCGGGGACTTGATCGCGCAGACCGTGGCCGGCTGGGATCCGGAAGCCACGTCGCGACGGTTCGAGTTGGCCGTGGGACGAGATCTCCAGTTCGTCCGCATCAACGGCACACTCGTCGGCGGACTCGTCGGACTCCTCATCTACACGGTCTGGCACTTGTGGCACTGACCACGGCTCAGCGGCCGAGGTGGAACGCGACGACGTAGTCCCCCGCTCCGAAGACGCCGCCCCCGCCCACCGCAATCGCCACGAATTGCTCGCCAGCGGCCTCGTACGTCATGGGCGTGGCCTTGCCGCTCTCGGGCAGCGGGCCGTGCCAGAGCTCGCGCCCGGTCTCGATGTCGTAGGCATGGAGCGAGCGGTCGAGCGCGGCGCCGATGAACACGATGCCGCCCGCAGTTACAATCGGGCCGCCGAGATTGGGGGACCCCCATTCGGCGGGGATCTTCGCGGCCTGCTCCGGTGGGAAGAGCCGGGTGAAGGAACCGAGCGGCACTTCCCACCGTCGACCACCCGTTTTCAAGTCGATCGCGACGAGCGTGCCGAACGGCGGCGGGGTGCACGGCATGCCTGAGGGGCTCAGGATCATGCGGCGTCGCATGACGTACGGCGTGCCCTGCATGCCGTTGTACTCGTAGTCGCGCCCGAGCCGCATGTCTTCGGCCATCGACTTCTCGTGGTCGAATGCTTCTCGGGGAATCAGCTGAACCACGGCCGCGATTCGGTTCACCGGCACGACCGCGATCTGCCGAGCCGGGTCGACGGCCACACCACCCCAATGCGCCCCGCCGATGTTGGACGGCATGGCGAGCGTGCCGCGGATGCTGGGCGGCGTGAAAATTCCCTCGTTGCGTAAGCTGTCGATAGCAGCGTGACAGGCGGCCCGGTCAGCGTCAGTGGCGCCCCAGACCTGATCGCTGGTGAACCGATGCGGGGAAAGCGGTGGAGTCGTCGACGTGAATGGCTGCGTGCGGGACGCCTCTTCGCCCGGGATATCACTCGCCGGCACGGGGCGCTCCTCCACGGGGAAGAGCGGCTTGCCGGTCGCGCGATCGAGCACGAAGAGCATCCCGGTCTTGGTCGCCTGGAGCACGGCAGGCCGCCGGACTCCGCCGCGCATGAGCGTCACCAGCGCGGGTGGCGAAGCGTTGTCGTAATCCCACAGGTCGTGGTGCACGGTCTGGAAGGCCCACACCAGAGCCCCCGTCGAGGCCCGAAGCGCAACGATCGAGTTGGCGTAGCGGTTGTCGCCGAGCCGGAGCACACCATAGTAGTCGGGGGCGGCGCTCCCGGTGGGAACGAACACGAGGTCCCGCTCGGGATCCGCTGCGAGTATCGACCAGGCGTTGGCCGCGCCCGTCTCGTGGCCCAGGGCCCCGCGCCATTGGTCGTACGCGGGGTCCTTCGGGTCCTGGGGAATCGGGTCCCAGGTCCATTTGAGAGCGCCGCTCCGGACGTCGTACGCGCGCACTTCGCCGCTAGCGGGATTGGGCCTGCTGTTGTCGGCGATCGAGGACCCGGTGATCACCAGATCGTGGATCACCACGGGTGGCGACGTCACCGAGTACGCGGCGGGCTCGAACGGCGCGATGCGGAGCCCAGCTTTGAGATCGATCTTCCCGTTCTGACCGAACCCCGCGCAGGGCCGACCATCCCGAGCGTCCAGCGCGATCAGCTCTGATTGCGCATCCCCTACGAAGATCCGTCGGCGGCATGGCGACCCCGCGGGCGCCGATGCGTCGAGCCAGGTGGAGACGCCACGACTCGCGAAGTCGCCGTACGTCACATCGCGCAGGATTTTGGGATCGAACACCCAGCGTTCCTGACCGGTGGCGGGATCGAGAGCGATCACGCGCCCGAGTGGGGTGCCGAGGTACATCGTGCCGTCCACGACCAGCGGCGTGGCCTCGAACGCCGTCGGCTTGTCGGTCTTGAACCGGGGATCGGTCTCACCGGTGCGATAGGTCCAAGCGACGGCGAGCCGGTTGACGTTAGCTCTCGTGATCTGCGCGGCCGGTGAGAAGCGGCTGCCGCCCGCGTCGTGTCCGTAGACTGGCCAATCGGCTTGACCCTGCAGGACGGCGACGGCGAGGATGAGCGGCGCGAGGTGCAAGTGCTCTCCGGCGTGACGAGTGTGCCAGCCTTACGGCCTCAAGCATAACTGCGTTTCTCGGAGGCGCTTCGTGGAACAGCGGTTAGATTGGAACGAGGCCCGGGTGGCGGAACGGCAGACGCGGCGGCCTTAGGAGCCGTTGGGGGAGACCCCGTGCGAGTTCGACTCTCGCCCCGGGCATTGACGACTCAGGTTGGACCCACCCGAGGCTTGTCCTTCCCCTGCGCCAGCATACGCTCTGCGAAGTCCAAGCGTTCGTGCGCGTCGCCCAGCTCTTGTCGCAGCTTGCTCATGTCGGCTTCCAGTGATTCGAGCCTCGCGACGTCGCCTTCCAGCGAGTCGAGGCGAGCCTCTACCTCGCTCCCGCCCGGGCCACGCCGCTGGCGCAAGCGCTGCGCCCACAGCCCGAACGCCAGCGCGAGGGTCGCGTGGACGCCCGCATGCCACGCCTCCGTCGAGGCGGCCGCGAAGCCCACGCCCACCAGGTTGATGGCCGTCAGCAGGATGGCCGCGGGGTACCAGAGCGGGGACTTGAAGGTCATGGCCAAATTACGCTTAAGCTGGGCGCGAAAGATTCACCGGCGCGCGAGCGGCGGACTCACTGACCGCTCTCAACGGCGGAGTAGCCACCAGGCGATCGCCGCTCCGAGCGCCATCCATATAAGAATCCGCAGGACCCCGCCCCCCTGTCGCGTTTGGCCCTCCTCGATGACTGGGGGCGGGGGGGGCGGTCGCAATGCGCCAGAAGATGGTCGATTGAGCCCCGCCCCCGCCCCCGCCCCCGCCTTCGCGAGGGCCTTCTCGTAAAGGTGGCGCACGTCGGGCGGCATTTCGCCCACGCTGCCGTACTTCTTCCCGTTGACCACGATCTCCCTGTGCGTGGTCACGATGGTCTCGCTCAGCCCACCGGTTCCGCTCGATACACGTTGCAACGCCGAGAGCACCTCGTCGCCGCCTGTTTTTTTCAGGCTCTCGAGGACTTCGTTGTATTGCGCCCGCACGTCGGGCGGCATCGCCTCGACGCTGTCGTACTCGGCGCCGTTGAACACGATCTTCAGGCTCACGGGGTCAAGGTAGGACGGGCCCGACGCGCTGGGCAAGAGCCGGCCGCCCGCCACGCTGGCGTTGCCCGTCCTGCCCGGTAACTTTGCCCCCTCCAACACACTCGTTCGGCACCTGATCCCGAGGGATTCCCAATGCGTGGTGTTCTTCCCATCACAATGCTGGCCGCTCTCGTCGCGGCCATTCCCCTTACCGCCGCCGCTCAGGAGACGCCAACCGAAAAGACCGCCGCCGCGGATGTCATCCGTCGGATGGGCGATCTCGAGCGCTCGCTCACCGTGTCGCAGCTCGTCACGCGGCTCACCAGCGCCCGCGATCCGCGTCGCGACGCGGTCATCGCCCGCGCCAAGGAGCTGATGGATAAGGAGCTCATCGCGATGGCGGACGACATCACGCGCCACCCCGAGACGGGATGGAAGGAAGAGCGGTCGGTGAAAATCCTGACCGATTATCTCAAGGCGCACGACTTCGCCGTCGAGATGGGCGTGGCCGGCCTGAAGACGGCGTTCATCGCCCGGTATACGAAAGGCACGCCCGGTCCAAACCTGGGGGTCATTCTCGAGTACGACGCGCTCCGCGGCACGAGCCGCGACTTTCACGGCGATCAGCACAGCGCGCAAGGCCCCGTGGGAATGGCCGCGGCCGTCGCGGTGGCGGAGTTCCTCACCGCTTCGAAGACGCCCGGCACGGTGACGGTGTACGGCACGCCGGCCGAGGAGCTCGCCTCGCCCGCGGCCAAGACCGTGATGTACAACGCCGGTGTCTTCAAGGGCGCCGACGTGCTCATTCGCTCCCATTCGTCGACGGCCACGCAGGCGCCGGGCCCCGGATTCGGAAGCTGCTGCATGAACATCAACGTGATCCACTACGTCTTCTCCGGCGCGCCCGCGCACCAGCTGCAGGCGTGGGACGGGCGAGACGCCTTGAAGGGGCTGATCGAGCTGTTCAACAACATCGATGGCATCCGTATGACGGTCCGGCCGGAGACCAAGATCCAGGGGATCATCACGGAGGGTGGCAAGGCGCCCAACGTCGTCCCCGACCGCACGGCCGCCGAGTTCTGGATCCGCTATCCCGATCCGGTCTATCTGGCCCAGGTCACCGAGCGCGTGAACGACGCGGCGAAAGGGGCGGCGCTCGCCACCGGCACCAAGGTGCACATCGACATCGACTCGTCCTCGCGGAACGGTATTTCGGTCTCCGCGCTCAACTATCTCGCGTTCGCGTATATGAAGAAGTTCGGCGCCACGAAGGTCGAGGATGAGCCCGGGCGCCCGCTCCCCTTCGAGGAGACGGGCACGGTCGCGACGCAGATCCCCGGCGTGGGCGTCACGTCGCACAGCTCGAACGGTGGTTATCACACCTTCGAGATGGAAGCGGACGCGTTGGGCGACGTCGGCCACCACGGCTTCCTGGTGGACGCGCAGACGATGACGGCGGTGCTCTACCACTTCGCCACGGATGCGCCCTATCGCGCGGCGGTCAAGCGGGAGTTCGACGGGCTCAAGGCGCTGTATGACGACTACCTCACCGCGCTTCGGAACGCCTATCCGCTGCCGAACGTGGTCGAGCAGACGGGGAACTGACCATGAGAGTCTTGCCGAGCGTCTCCCTCGTCGCGGCGTGTATCGCCGGACCTCTCGCGGCCCAGCAGCGCACGATCTCGGACAGCGACCTCTTCGCCTTTCGCTGGGTGGCGAGCCCCCAGATCTCGCCCGACGGACGCCAGGCTGCCTACGTGCTCGTCACGGTGAACGCGAAGCACGACGGCTACGAGACGAGCCTCTGGCTCGTGGCCACCGACGGGGGGTCGCCGCCGCGGCGCATCACGGCGGGCCCGCACGATGGGACGCCCCGCTGGTCACCGGACGGCTCGGTGCTCGCCTTTCTCCGTTCCAAAGACGGCCACCCGCAGATTTTTCTCCTGTCTCTCACTGGGGGAGAAGCGCAGCAGCTCACCGATCTGCCGAAGGGAGCGGGGCCGGCCGCCTGGTCGCCCGATGGGAAGACGATCGCCTTCGTGAGCTCGACCACGCCCGAGGACATCGCCAAGGCCGACAAGCCGGAGAAGAAGGAGGAGCCCAAGAGTGACGTTCGGGTCATCACGCTCGCCGAATACCGGGCGGACGATGAGGGCTACCTGGATCCGACAGAGCACGGTCACATCTGGACGGTCCCCGCCGCGATGCCTGGCGAGCATCCGGCCAAGGCGCATCAGGTGACATCCGGCAAGTTCGATGAAGAGGTACCGCAGTGGAGTCGCGACGGAGCCCGGATCTACTTCGTCTCCGATCGCGTCGCCGAATCGTATTACTATCCGCCTGACAACGATTTTTACTCCGTGCCGGCGGCCGGCGGCGCAATGGATACCGTCGCGGACATCGACGGCCCGATCTTCGGCCCCGCCGTCTCGCCCGACGGGAAAGCCGTCGCGTTCCGCGGCTGGATCAATCCGAAGCCCCCGCGCTCGTACCAGGAATCCGACCTGTTCGTCTCACGCGCCCGCAAGGCTACCAACCTCACCGCCGACTATGACTTCGACATGGGTGGGGCCGTGCTGGGCGACCAGGCGCCGCCCCGCGGGGGCGAGGGCTCGAGCCCCAATATCTGGTCGGCGGACGGCAAGTACGTGATGGTAACCACGACGGAGCATGGCCGCTCGAATCTCATCCGGTTCGACGCCCAGACCGGTGCGCGCGAGCCGCTGACGACGGGAGACCACGCCGTCCTCGCCTATACGGCGACGCCGGACGCCAAGCGGTTTGTGCTGACGATCGGGGACCCGACCCATCTCCCGGACGCCTACGCGCTCGACCCCCAGACCAAGCGGCTCACGCAGCTCACCCATGTCAACGACTCGCTGTTCTCGAAGCTTCAGCTCGTGACGCCCGAGGACTTCTGGTACACGAGCTTCGACAGCCGGAAGGTCGAGACCTGGATCATGAAGCCCGTCGGCTTCACGCCGGGCAAGAAGTATCCGCTGATCCTCAACATCCACGGCGGACCGCACACCGCGTACGGCTACATCTTCTTTCACGAAATGCAATGGATGGCCGCTAAAGGCTACGTGGTTGTGTATCCCAATCCGCGCGGGAGCACGACGTACGGCCAGGAGTTCGGCAACATCATCCAGTACAAGTACCCGGGTGACGACTACCGCGACTTGATGATCGCCGTGGATTCGCTCATTCGCCGCGGCTACGTGGACTCGACCAAGCTCGGCGTGACGGGCGGATCGGGCGGCGGGCTGCTCACCGACTGGACCGTGGGCCACACGCATCGCTTCAAGGCCGCCGTCTCGCAGCGCGACGTCGCCGACTGGCTGGGCTTCTGGTACACGGCGGACTTCACGCTTTTCCAGCCGACCTGGTTCCGCTCCGTGCCGTTCCGCGACCCGCAGGAGTATCTCGTTCGCTCCCCGGTGCGCTACGCGGACTCGGTGACCACGCCGCTGATGTTCATTCTGGGAGACGAAGACTATCGCGCGCCTCCGAATCAGGGCGGCGAAGCGCTGTTCCGCGCGCTCAAGTATCTCAAGAAAACGACGGTGATGGTCCGCTTCCCGGGCGAATCGCACGAGTTGTCGCGCTCAGGGAAGCCGATGCATCGCGTCGAGCGGTTGCAGCACATCCTCGCCTGGTTCGACAAGTATCTGCTCGGGAAGCCTTCGACGGCATACGACACGCCATGACGGCGCCGCTGCACACGCTGCTCGACGTCGCCCTCCGGACGTCGGTTGTCTACCTCTTCGTGCTGGTGGGGCTGCGCCTCACCGGCAAGCGCACGCTCGGCCAGCTGTCCGTCTTCGATTTCGTCCTCCTTCTCATCATTTCGAACGCTGTCCAGAACGCGATGGTCGGCCCCGACACGAGCCTGGCGGGCGGCCTCGTGGCCGCGGGCGTACTCATGAGCTGGCACTGGGTGATCGACCAGGTGCGCCTCAAGAATCGCCGACTGGGCAGGTTGATCGCGGGCGAGGGGATCATGCTCATCTACCACGGCAGGATCCTGGACGAGCATTGTCGTCGCGCCGGGGTCACGCGCGACGAGCTCCTGCAGGCGCTCCGCGAGCATGGTGTGGCCCGCGTCGAGGAGGTGATGTTCGCCGTGCTCGAGCCGGACGGCGCCATCAGTGTGGTCAGGAATGACGATATGAAGCCGGGAGAGCGACCGCATCACCGGATACGAGCGATACGGAGAAATCAATAAGCTTCTCGATGGTATTAGATTTCCTGTCATCATGCCGGCAATTCTGATCAAGAAGACGTCCGAGGAGCCCGGCGCCGCCTCCCTCGCGGTGACCGTGCCGGTCGAGCATGTGCGCGAGGCCGAAGAGCGCGCGACCACGGATTACCAGCGGCGCGCTCGCCTGCCGGGCTTTCGCAAGGGCAAGGCTCCCTCCGCGCTCGTGCGGAAGCAGTTCGCCGACGACATCCGGAAGCACGCGCTGGAGGAGATGATCCGCGAGAGCTGGAAGGCGGCCCTCGCCCAGGAGGCCTTGAAGCCGGTCGCCGACCCTCACATTCACAACCTGAAGTGGGACGCCGGCGCCCCCCTCACGTTCGAGTTCCACGTGGAGGTGAAGCCCGACCTGAAGCTGGAGCGGATCGGCAAGTTCACGCTCAAGCGCAAGGTCCCCAAGGTCACCGAAGACCAGGTGGTCGCCCAACTCGAGGAGCTCCGCACGCAGAAGGCGCCCTGGACTCCCGTGGCCGGCGAGAAGCCCAGGCTCAAGGACCTCGTGGACGTGACCATCGCCACCCGCGAAGGGGGAGGGGGGGGCGAGGCGCGTGACCCACAGTCCTACCAGCTCGTCTTGGGGGGCGGACAGACGATTCCCGATGTGGAGGAGCGCATCATGGGACTCCTCCCCGGGGAGACGGTCGACGCGACCGTGCGGTTTCCGAGCGACTTCTCCGACGAGTCGAAGCGCGGGCAAACCCGCGACGTGCGGATCACCTTGAACGAGGTGAAGCGGCAGCAGCTCGGCGAGCTCGACGACGCCTTCGCGCGCGAGGTGGGGGATTTCGATTCCCTGGAGGCCCTGCGGAAAGCGGTGCGCGAGGACCTGGAGAAGGAGGCGGGGCGGGAAGCGGACGCTCAGGTCCGGCGAGACCTGATCGAGCAGATCGTGCAAGCGAATCGCGTCGCCGCCCCGCGGCCCCTAGTCGAGCGAGCCGTCTACACGTATGCCCAGGCGTACGGCATACCCGAGGATCGCTGGCCCGAGTTCTCGCGCGAGTTCACCCCGGCGGCCGAAGCACAGGTGCGGCGCGACCTGATCCTCGATTGGCTCGTGGAGCACCACGATCTGCGGGCGACCGACGCGGAGGTCGAGCAGCGGATCGCGGAGCTCGCCGCGCGCCGGGGCGGGGGCATGCCGGCGGCCGAGCTGCGCGCCTCCCTCGAGAAGGCCAAGCGGCTGCGCGATCTGGAGCGCGGCCTCACCGAGGAGAAGGTGTTCGCCTTTCTCCTTTCGCAATCCACCGTGGAGCAGACGTGATCACGAGTCAGCTATATCCGCCCTATATCATCGAGCGCTCGAGTCGCGGCGAGCGCACCTACGATATCTTCAGCCGGCTGCTCATGGACCGCATCGTGTTCCTGGGCACGCAGATCAACGACGAAGTCTCGAACATCATCATCGCGCAGCTGTTGTTTCTCGACGCCGACAACCCGGAGCGGGACATCTACCTGTACATCAATTCGCCGGGCGGCATCGTGTCCTCCGGCATGGCGATTTACGACACGATGCAGTTCCTGCGGGCCCCGGTGAACACGATCTGCATGGGGATGGCGGCCTCGATGGGCTCGTTCCTCCTCGCCGCCGGTCGCAAGGGGCGCCGCTCGGCGCTGCCGCACGCGCGCATCATGATGCACCAGCCCTCGGGCGGGACCCAGGGCACGGCGGCCGATATCGAGATCCAGGCGCGGGAGATCCTGTACCTGCGTGGCAAGCTCAACGAGCTGTACGCCAAGCACACCGGCCAGCAAGTGGAGCAGATCGAGAAGGACATGGACCGCGACCGCTTCATGTCCGCCGAAGAGGCCAAGGACTACGGGCTTATTGACCACGTCATAGCTAACTTCCAAGAGATCGACGACGGGAAAAAGAAGTGATGGCTTGCGTCCGTCAGGCGACTTTCCCATACTTGGGGCCCGATGTCCCACGATAAGCACCTCCGCTGCTCCTTCTGCGGGAAGTCGAAGGACTCGGTCCGGAAATTCATTTCCGGGCCCTCGGTCTACATCTGCAACGAGTGTATCGCGCTCTGCAACGAGATCCTGGCGGAGGATGAGGAGCGGGAGGTCTCCGAAGCGATCACGCAGGTCCCCATCCCTTCAGAAATCAAGGACGTGCTGGACCAGTACGTGATCGGGCAGGAAAAGGCCAAGAAGACCCTCGCCGTGGCGGTCTACAACCACTACAAGCGCATCAACTCGCACCAGGGCCGCGAGGTCGAGGTCGAGCTCGACAAGTCGAACATCCTCCTCATCGGCCCGACCGGCGTGGGCAAGACCCTGCTCGCCCAGACGCTCGCCCGCATCCTCGACGTCCCGTTCACCATCGCCGATGCCACCACCCTCACCGAGGCGGGCTACGTCGGCGAGGACGTGGAGAACATTCTCGTACGCCTGCTCCAGGCCGCGGACTTCAACGTCTCCGAGGCCGAGCGCGGCATCGTCTACATCGACGAAATCGACAAGATCGCCCGCAAGTCGGAGAACCCGAGCATCACCCGCGACGTGTCGGGCGAAGGGGTGCAACAGGCGCTCCTCAAGATCCTCGAGGGCACGGTGGCCAGCGTGCCACCCCAGGGCGGTCGCAAGCACCCGCAGCAGGAGTACATCCAGGTCAACACGAAGGATATCCTGTTCATCTGCGGCGGGGCGTTCGACGGTCTGGAGAAGATCATCGAGTCGCGCACCGGGCGGCGCCAAATCGGCTTCACCAAGGAGGAGCTCGCGAAGGGCGAGCCCGAGAAGCTCAAGAAGAACCCCTTCATCGACGTGGAGCCCGACGACCTGCTCCGCTACGGGCTCATCCCCGAGCTGGTGGGCCGGCTTCCGGTCGCCGTGCCGCTCGACTCGCTGGACGAGGACGCCCTGGTCCGCATCCTCATCGAGCCCAAGAACGCGCTCTCCAAGCAGTACCAGAAGCTCTTCGAGCTCGAGGACGTCCGCCTCACGATCGAGAAGGACGCCCTGACCGCCATCGCGCAGAAGGCGATCAAGCGGGGCACGGGAGCCCGCGGCCTGCGCGCGATCCTCGAGGAAATGATGACGGACATCATGTTCGACCTGCCGAGCCGGGATGACGTACGCGAGGTGGCCATCACGGCCGAGTGCGTCACCGAAGGCCGGCCCCCGCTGCTCGTCACGGAGCGCGTGCGCCAGAAGAAAGAAGCCTGACCGCAGAACCACGGTTCATCGGCTCCTTCCCGCGGGCCGACGTTTCCCTCACTCCAGCGCTTCCGGAAGTCGCCCTCGTCGGCCGTTCGAACGTGGGAAAGTCGAGCCTGTTGAACGCTCTCGCCAGCCGACGGATTGCCAAGACCTCCGGGACTCCGGGCAAGACTCGGATGTTGAACGTGTACGAATTACAACTGGGGAGAGGGGAGAGGGGAGAGGTTCGTGACGGTGCGCATCGGGCGTCCGGCCCACATCGGAGCGTACCTCTCCCCTCTCCCCTCTCCCTTTTGTACTTGTTGGATCTCCCCGGCTACGGCTATTCCCGCGCGTCGCAAAACGACCGCCGGGCATTCCGGCTCCTGATTACCCACGCCATGGCGCGCCCGCGGCTCGCCGGCGTCCTCTGGCTCCTCGACATGCGCCGCGAGCCGTCCGCCGACGACCGCGCGATGCAGGAGCTCTTCGCTGAACGCGAGACACGGGTGCTCGCCGCGCTGACCAAGAGCGACAAGCTGTCCCGGACCGAACGGCCGCGCCGAGAGAGTGAGCTGCGGGAGGCCCTGGGCCTCGATGAGGATCAGGTGATCCTGACGAGTGCGCGGGAGGGAACGGGGATTGAAGAGTTGCGGGAGAGCATCGGGCGGCTAGTCGGTTAGGCGGCTAGACGGCTAGTCCCTCGGTCTACTAGCCGTCTAGCCGTCTAACCGTCCAGCTCCGCAGCACCCCGTCCGGTTCCTTCCCCGACACCAGCATCGCGGTCGAGAGCGCATCCGCGGCAGTGGACGTGCGTGCCGTAACCGAGGCCTGCCGCAGCCCGTGGGCCGGCCATCCGGTGTGGGGGTCCATCACGTGCCCCACGATCAACGCTCCATAGCGAACGATCGATTCCGTGTTCGCCGCGGTGGAGAGCGCTGCATCGCGAAGCCGGGTATGCCCAACGGGTTTCCCGGACCGCCTCGGATCGGCAATGTCCACCCGCCAGCCCGGCTCTCCCGGCGGCGCCCCGATGGCGGCCATGTCGCCGCTCACGTCCAGGAACGCCCTCGCGATGCCTCGCGCCCGCAGCACCCCGAGCGCGCGGTCGATCCCGTACCCGACGCCGATCGACCCGAAGTCGAGCTGCGTGTGCGCGCTCGGCAGTTGCACCACGTCCCCTTCGCGCTCCACCACGGCCGCGGCCACCGCCTCCCGCGCCTCCGACAGCTCCGCGGAGGTCGGGGGACGCGCGCGCGGCCGGTGGAAGCCCCAGGCCCGCATCAAGGGCTCCACGGCCACGTCGAACGCGCCGCCGGTCTCGCGCCGGAACCGGGCGGAGAGGCCGAGGACCGCGTGCAGGTCGAGGTCCACGCGCATCGGCTTCCGCCCCGCGCAGCGGTTCAGCTCGCACAAGTCGCTCGCATCGTCGAACAAGGTGAGCCGGCTTTCCACGCGGCGCAGCTCCGCCAGGGCGGCCGCGCAGGCGTCCAACCCTTCCTGCTCCGATCCGGCGAAGGCCATCAGATGCACCGACTGGCCCATGGCCCACGACCACCGCTCGACGAACACATCATCTTGGAAACGGAGTCGTGGAACGCCGACGATCCCCCAACACCCGGCACCTAGCACCCCAACGAATTCACGCCGCTTCACGCCCAAGCTCCCTCAGGATCAGATACGACTGCACGTAGAACGTCACCGCCAGCACCGAGCTCGATGCCTCGAGTAGCCAGCTGAAGCGCGGGTCCGCATAGCGCATCAGCCACATCGCGGAGAACGATACGAGCAGTGCGACGAAAGGCTCGACCACGAGGAACCGTTTCCACCGCTCGGCGACCCGCTCGCACAGCGCCAGGCCGATCCCGGTGATCACGAAGATCACCGCCATCGAGAGGAGATGCGTATGCGTGATCGTGAGCATCTCGGCGAACGATTTGGGAAACTGCATCGCACCCTGCGCGGTCTCGGGATCCGCGCCACGGTAGCGGGACTCGATGCCGGACGGCACCATCCGCGTGGTGTGCCAGATGAACACGAGCGATGTGGTATAGCCGACGAGCTGGACGATCACCACCCACCGCGCGAGCGAGCGGAGTGCGGGCGGCACACCGCGCCACGTCGTGCTCATCGGATCGCCCCACGCTGGTGCCACGCCGTCAGCGCTGCCAGCATGCGCCGGACCCCGAGCGTCACGGCATGCACGGTGATCGTGGCGCCCGAGATGCCCCGGATCTCGCGGCCCACGCGCAACGAGTCAGCCACCGTCTTGCCACGGAACTGGCGGCGCCACGGTTCGTAGGCGACCTCGCCCCCATAAGGCTCGCGGTACACGAGGATGTCCACGTCCTTGAGACGGTCGCCGGGGTCGATGGCCACGAGGAACGTGATCGGCTGATCCTTCCCCAGCACGTTGCCCACCTGGGCGAAGCCGAGCAGGGAGTCGCCACGGGAGACGCGCAGCACGGTCCCCGAATCGACCTGGAGCGTGTCCACCCGCGCTCCGGGGCCGAACAGCCGGGCAATCGAGGCCGTAACCTTGGCCGCCGGCGCCGGCGGGTTCTGGACCGCGAAGAGGAGCAATGCGAGTGCGATCGTCACTTCAGAACTGGTAGCCGATGCCGAGGCTCAGGACCTCGTGCTCCCCGACACCCGCCGCGTTGCGGACGACCTGGTAGTCGCCCTTGAAGGCGGTGTTCCATGTGGGCTTGTACGTCAGGCCGAACGTCGTGAGGCGGCGCGCCAGGGAGCGGTCGCGCGTCACGCCGGCGGGCACCGAGGCCTGGGTGTCGTAGCGCTCGTGGCGCACGAACGCGTTGAGCTTCTGGGAGGCGCCCGGAGCGAGAAGGCGAAGGAGGTCGTAGGCTCCCTCGACGTAGCCGCCCGCGATGCGGCTTCCCACCGTCGTGCCGTACCGCGCGTCGATCGCGCCCGCGTCGCTCACATTGATGTTGGCCACCTCGCCTCGAAAGCTCGCTCCACCCACGTCGTAGCGCACGTCGGCGGACACGAGCGTGATGGGGGCCGCAAACGAGCCCGTGCCGAGGACGCTGTCGGCGTTCGCCGTGCCGCCGTACCAGAATGACGCGCCGACCTTCCAGCCTGGGCGCGCCCACTCGAGACGCCCGGTGAACGAGGGGTTCGCAAAGCTGGCCAGCTGCCCTTCTTGACGGCCCTCGCGAATGCCTTCGGATGCGGAAAATCCGTTAGCACGGAGCCCGTTGACGAGATACACGCGATACGCCAGCCCGCTCCCACCAGGAATGGTCCCCAGCGCTCCGACCCCGATCTCGCGCCAGGTCGTCGGAATCACATCGTTGTCGAAGCCCGGGCGATCCACGCCGTTGAACGTGGGAGGCTCATGCGTCTCGTTGATGATCCCCACCGGGGCAAGGAGCAGTCCCGTACGGAGTGTGAGCCAGTCGCCGAGCCGGTAGTCCAGGAATGCCTGCTCCACCGACACTTCGCCACCGGGCTGGCCACCCTCGACTTTCGCGTCCTCGATCTCCACCTCGGAGCGGAAGGTCAGGCGGTCGTCAAACGTGTGTGCCAGGTAGACGACGAAGCGTGCGAGGTTGACAACGCCCGGCGTGTTGGGGCCGGTGGCATTGGTGAAATGCACTTCCCCATAGCCGCCCACTGTGGTGTGCTCCTGCGCGAGGCAAAGGGAGGGCAGACCTGTAGCTAGGGCACAGCATAGCCCCCACGAGAGGAGTGTCCGCATCGAGCTCCGAAAGACTAGTTGAGAATTATTCTCAAACAGTGAGATAGCCGAATTTATAAGTCGGGATTCCGGCGGTCAAGCAGATTATTGTTGTGACCTCGAGAGAGGGCTGCCCTTGGACCGCTTCCTGCCTGGGATCGCGTACGCCGCGCTGGCGCTCGCCGCCATCGGGCTTGGTGCGGGTGCCATGCACTTCAAACGCCGGCTCGAGCAGAGCGAACGCGATCGACGCCGCTCAGCCGACGAGCTGAACCGCCGGCTGTCGGAGCTATTCTCCCTCCAGGAGCTGTCGTACATCCTCTCGGGCTCCCTCCAGCTCGACCGCATCGTGGAGCAGGTCGTGCGCTACGCCATGCGGTTCCTCGACGCGCAGGGGGCCCTCGTCGCCCTGGCCCCCGATGGAGAGGGCGGCCTCGAGCCGCGGCCGCTGGCCGTCACGGCCGCCGAGGGCATCCTCGCGCCCCTGGCCGGTCGAACGATCGGGGCTGATGATCCCGGGCTGGTCGCGCGTTCGCTCGGGCGTGAGCGGCTCGAGCTCGTGCGCAGCTCGAGCGGCGAGCCCACCCCGCTGGCGGAGGGGATCGTGGCGGACTCCGCCGCCGCCGTGCCGCTCCGCGCCCACGGCGTGGTGGTGGGGACACTGGTGATCGCCAACCCACGAGATGGGTCGTTCGCACCGGAGGACATCCGTCTGCTGTCGACCGTGGCCACGCACGCCGCGATCGTGATCGCGAATGCCCGATTCTTCGAGATGGTGCGGCACGCCAAGGAGCAATGGGAGACGGCGTTCGACGCGCTGTCCGGCGGCATCGCCGTGGTGGACGACACGGGGCAGGTTCGGCGAGCGAACCGCGCGCTCGCGTCCCTCCTGGGCGCGCCGATTCCGGCGGTGATCGGGTGTGACCTCGCCGACGCGCTGCTCGACGGGTCCCCCGCCCTGGTCGAACTCCTCGCCGCCGTCCGGCGGGGGGAGCGCGCGCAGCCGCTCGTGCTGCGATCGGCGAGCCTCGGTCGCACCATTCGAGTGAACGCCGCCCGGATCGCGGCGCCGGCGCAGGACCAGAGTGTCGTGGTGCTCGTGGAGGACGTGACGGATCAGCATGCGATGGAAGCGCACTTGATCCAGAGCGAGAAGCTCGCGGCGGTGGGACAGCTCGTCTCGGGCGTGGCTCACGAGCTGAACAACCCGCTCACCTCCATCGCCGGCCTGTCTGAGTTCCTCCTCGAGCAGAAGGAGCTCGGCAGCAAGGATCGCGGGCATCTCCGCGTCATCCACGAGCAGGCGGATCGCGCGGGACGCATCGTGCGCAACCTGCTCACGTTCGCCCGCAAAGGGACGGAGGAGCGCGTGCCGGTCGATCTGAACGACGTGATCGAGCGCACGCTCCTGCTCATGAGCTTCGACCTCCAGCTCAAGGATGTCGCCATCGAGAAGGACCTGGCGCCGGTTCCGCCGGTGCTCGGCGATCGGCACGCGCTGCAGCAGGTCGTCATCAACCTCCTGAGCAACGCGGCCCAGGCCGTGTCGGAGAATCCGCCCGACCAGCCGCGCCGGATCGAGCTGCGCTCCTGGTCCGACGACCGCGTGCGCCTCCGCGTCGCGGATTCCGGACCCGGCATTCCGGACGACGTGCTACCGCACCTCTTCACGCCGTTCTTTACGACCAAGGAGCCGGGCCAGGGAACCGGCCTGGGCCTCTCGATCACCTACTCCATCGTCGAGGCGCACGGCGGCCGGATCGCGGTCGACCGCCCGATCGAAGGAGGCGCGGCGTTCCTCGTGGACCTGCCGCTCGCGGCCACCGGCGCGACGCGACGGGATACGGCGGACCCGCGTGGGAGCGGAGGGTCGACGCCGGCGAAGCGCGCCATCCTGCTCGTCGACGACGACCCGGCCGTGCGGCGCATGGTGAAGGCGCTGTTCGGCCGCGACGGCCATACGGTGGAGGTCGCCCGGAGCGCGCAGCACGCGCTCGATCTGGCGCGCAGTCGGAGCTACGACCTCATCCTCGCGGACCGCGAGGCGCGGACACGCGATCAGTCGTTCGTGGATCAGTTATTGGAGTCCCACCCCGAGCTCAAGGAGCGGGTGCTGGTGTCGACCGGCGCGAGAGGTGGGTCGCCCGACCGGAGCGAGCGAGGACTGCGTTACGTCCGCAAGCCTTTCAACCTGCGCGATCTGCGGGACGAGGCGGCGCGCGTGTGGGCGGCCGCCGCGCTGTCGTAGGCTTCGGCCGGCCACCCGAACACCGCGAGATTCACCGCGCCGCCCGGCGCGAACTTCACGCCCTCGCGCAGCAGGAGCGCTCGCTGTACCACACTTCCGTGATCGGCCCCGGAGAGTGAGATGCGACCCGCGGCGTTGAGCACCCGCCACCAGGGCACATCCGAATCATCGCGCAGCGCGGAGAGCGCCCACCCGACGGTACGGGCGGCACTGGGCCGGCCCGCGAGCCGGGCCACGAGGCCGTAGGTCGCGACGCGACCTTTGGGGATGTGGCGCACGACCTTGTAGATGCGGTGATAGAACGGGTTCACTCGTCCCCAGCGCTCGCGGCGCCCCCCCGAGGTCACCTCCAACCTACCCCCGCCACGCCCGTCGTCCAGCGCGGCCCCGGCTACGATACGCGCAACACGTCTTCCAGCAAGCCCGCCTCCCCGGACCCGAGGATTGACAAAACGTCTTCCAGTGCTCTGCGCTCGCGGGGCCAGGAGAACCGCGCCACGGCCTGAGACGGCGGCAGCCACTCGGCGCGATCGTGCTCCGGGGAGGTCCGCACACCATCGGCGCTGTCCATCAAGCACGCGAACACCGGAATCAGCACGACCTCGTCGGTCCGGTGACGATAGAACGACTCGACGCGCGACACGTTGTACAGCCGCGCGGGCTCGAGTCCGGTTTCCTCGCGCAGTTCGCGTCGCGCGGCCTGCACCGGCGTTTCCCCGGATTCGATGTGCCCGTGAACGGTCTCCCACGATCCGGGCGAGCGGCCTTTCGGTCCGCGTCGCAATACGAGCACCTCGACACCCACGCCCGAGTGGCTCGGGCGCAGCACGTAGGCGTCGACGAACGCCACTCGCACTTCGGTCATAGGGAATCCGGCTAGCGCCGGCGACCCAACACGGCTTCGAGTCGCGCGGACAGCGCGCGCGCACGGAACGGCTTGGTAAGAAAATCGTCCGCGCCGAGCTCGAACACGCGCACCTCGTTGTCTTCGTCGCTCTTGGCGGTGAGCACCAGGACCGGAATGTCCGCCGTGGCGGGGCGCGAGCGCAGGTGAGACAACACCCCATAGCCGTCCAGCCCGGGCATGTTCAGGTCGAGGACGATGATGTCGGGGCCGACGCGATCGACCTGATCCAAGGCTTGCACGCCGTCGCGCGCCTCGGAGACGTCGTAGCCCTCTCGCTCGAGCAAGTCCTTGAGGACCTTCCGCAGGCTGTCCTCGTCGTCGACGAGGAGGACCTTGCGGGCCGGGAGCCCATGTGGCCCCGACGTCCGCGGCGGCGCGGGCTCCTCCAGCAGCTCGAAGTGGGCGGTGAGGGTCTCGGGGGCGGGGGCCGTCGCGGCCTCGCCCATCGCGTGGGAGCCGCTGTGGCTGACCTGTGCGTGCGGCATGCCACCCGTCGAGCGGCGCGGCGCCCCCGTCGGTCCCGACGCTCGGTCGTCCTCCTCCGGGATGTCCACGACGCGCGTCAGCTCGTCCAACGTCGACTCGCCCCGCAACACGTGCTCCAACCCGGATTCCCATAGGCCCTTCATGCCGGAGCGACGCGCCGCGGTCGCGATCTGCTCCGCCGTCTCCCCCGACGCGATTCGCCGCTCCACCTCGGCCGTCACGGTCAGCACCTCGACGATCGAGAACCGACCGCGGTAGCCCGTCATGGCGCAGTCGGGACACCCGGCCGCTCGGTAGAGCGGCGTGCCTTTCGGAACCCACTTCTTGAGGCGATCCGGGGGCGCCTCCATCCACACTTCCTTGCACGTCGGACACAGCTTGCGCATGAGACGCTGAGCGAGAACGCCCCGCAGCGCGGCCGCGATCTTGTACGCCTCGACGCCGATGTCCACGAGCCGCGTGACCGCGTTCGCCGCATCGTTCGTGTGCAACGTCGAGAGCACCAGGTGACCCGTGAGCGACGCCTGCACGGCGATCTGCGCCGTCTCCCGATCGCGGATCTCGCCGACCAGCACGACGTTCGGGTCCTGCCGCAGGATGGACCGGAGCGCCGACGCGAACGTCAGGCCGGCCTTCTCCTGCACCTGCACCTGCACGATGCCCTGCATTCGGTATTCGACCGGATCCTCGACCGTCACGATGTTCACGCCCTCGCTCTTGATCTGATTGATGCAGGAGTAGAGCGTGGTCGTTTTGCCGGACCCCGTCGGCCCGGTCACGAGGATGATCCCCTCGTGGTTCTCGAGCAGCCGCTTGATCCCCTCGGTTTCATTCGAGTTGAGCCCCAACGACTCGAGCGACTTGACCGTCGCGCGCGAATCGAGGATGCGGATGACGACCTTCTCGCCCAGCGCCGCGGGGAGCGTCGATACGCGGAGGTCGATGGGCTGGCCGTTCACCAGCACGCGCGCCCGCCCGTCCTGGGGCCGGAGCCGGTCCGCGATGTCGAGCGACGACATGATCTTGATCCGCGAGATCAGCGGGAGTCCCGCCTGCCGCGGGATCTTCATCACCTGGCGCAGTACGCCGTCGATACGATACCGGACAGCGACGCCGCCCTCCTCGGGCTCGATATGGATGTCGCTCGAGCGCTGGAGGATGCCCTCGGAGATGATCAAGTCGACGAGCCGCACAACGGGCCGCTGGCTCGCCTCCGCCTCGGACGCCGCGATCTCGTCGGGCGGCAGGTCGTCGTGGACCTGGACCAGCTCGGCGGAGTTCTCCATTCCCTCGAGCAGCTTGTCCACCGCTTTGTCGGGCCGATACACCTCGTCGAGCTTCTCCGCGATCTTCGACGGCGAGAGCAGCAGCATCCGAATCTCCCGCGCCGTGGCGAAGGCCAGCGCCTTCTCGGCATCGAGATCGAATGGATTCGCCGTCGCCACCTCGAGATACGAGTCCGTCGCGCGGAGCGGCAGGATTTGGTAACGCCGGGCGACCTGCTCGGGGACGCGCTCCTTAGCCGATGGATCGATCTGATGCAGGTCCGCGAGCTTCAGGCGGAACCGCCCGGAGAGAGCGGTCAGGATCTGCTCGTCGGTGGAGATCTTCTGCGCCACGAGCGTCTGCCACAGGGTGGCGTTGGGCTCCGCCTTCCCCCGTAACTCGGCCAGGCGCTCGGGTGTCAGCACTCCTTCCAGGGAGTGCGCGAGCCATTCATCGGGGAAGGTCGTGTCGGCCATTCGCTCCACTAAGGTACGTCAGGAGGGAAGGTTGGGGGAGGTTTTGCGGGAGGTTGGGGGAGGTTAGGGAGGTTCGAGGAGGTTCGGGAGGTTGCTCCGCCCTCGATCAACCTTCTCTAACCTCCCCAACCTCCACGATCCTCCCCAACCTGCTTCAGAGGATTCCCCAGAAATCCCGCGTCACATCGAACGCGACGGCGAGCCGCTGCGTGGCGGTACCGAACCCCATATCGACGCGGAACACACCGAGCCACTCGAGCCCGAGTCCCACGGTCGCCCGCGGGCCGGGCGTGGCCGACCATGGCGTGCCCGCGACAGGTCGGCCGGTGGAGCCGAGGGCGACGAAGGGCGCGAGCGTGAGCGTGCGCGGCGTTCGCGCGTATGGGCCGACGCCGAGCGCGACAAACGGGACGGGGATGCGCCACTCGAAGTGCACCAACGCCATGCGGGCCCCGCCCCATCGCCGGAAGTCGTCGCCCAACAGAGTCCCGCGTCCGCCCAGTACGAACGCGCGGTGCGCCGGAAGGTCGGCGCTCGCGATGCCACCCTGCGCGCGAATCAGGAGGCGCGTGCCGCCCGCGGGCACCAGAACGTGGCCGGCACTCCAGAGCCGCAGGTACGTCGCGCCTCCGTCGAGCCGGCCCGCCTCGACCGCGCACTCGAAATGCAGGTCGCGCCGGACGGCGAACCCCTCACTCCGCCGTTCGAACCCCAGCTGCACCAGGTCGACGCCGTTGCCGCCGAGCGCGGGGTTCGGCCGGAAGGCGCCGTTCGCGGGCGACGCGGCGACGGGGAGAGACCAGATCGACTCTCGACCGGCGGTCGCGCGCCACTCCCCGCGGACTCCCACGCCGTGGCGATAGGTCACGCGGGCGCCTTCGGCTTCGTAGTAGTCACCATAGTCGCGCCCGAATTCCTGAGACGAGAACGAGTTCACGAGGGGCGCGATGACAGGTGAGTCGCCCACGTCCCGAATCTCACGGTATACGCTGAGCTCGACCGCCCCCCGACCGCCGCGCTCGATGGCGGCGAGTGATCCCTTCGCCCGGCGGTCGGCGAAGCCGTAGCTCGTGAGGGCCCGCAGCTCGCGACGCTCGCCTCCACCCTCCCCGCGCAGGACGATGCCCGCGCCGACCGCCAGCCCCTCGACGCGATTGGCATGCACGAGGTCGGACACGCCGCGCACGCCGAGCCGCCGGGCCTTGAGCCCCGAGAGGGCGCGACGCCCCGCGATCTCCTCCACTTGCGCGCGCACGCGCTCCAGGTCGTTCTGGCGAACCGGCTCGGCCACGTCCTGGAGCGCGGCGGCGAGCGGCTGCTTCCACGGAAACGAATCGCGCTCCGCCTTCGGCAAGAAGGTGATCTCGTCGCCGGCGAACCAGCTCTGGGCCAGCCCGAGATTGAACGCGTAGTTGTCGATCTCCCAGCGCGCCCGGATGATTCCGCGCACGGGGACGTCGAGCCATGTCGCGCGCCGGCGAATCTCGATCTCCTGACGGTAGGGCAGCCAATACCGGTCTTCCCAGAGCGCGTTGTCGAGCTCGATGCTCACGTCCTCGAGCTGCGGATCGAGATAGGAGCGCGGCGTGAAGTTGAACGCCATGCGCACCAGATCCGCGGTCCCGGCGTCGAGGTACAGGCTCCCGACGATGCGGGGACGGCCGAAGTCCTTGGGTCGGACGCGCAGGGCGACCACGCGCACCTCCCGCTCCGGGAGGACGATGACGGTCGTATCGCCGAGCGCGAAGTCGTACACGGCGAGGCCGCCCGGCGCGAGCGGGTGCGGCACGTCGCGCACCTCATCCCCCTCGCCCAAGCGGATGGCGCTCCCGAAGTTGTTCTGGATGATGCCGAGGTGGTCGCGATGATAATTGATGTCGGTGGGCAGTTGGGCCTGGTCGCGCCAGCCGATCACCCGCTGCTTGCTGCTCGCCGGGGCCCTCCAGTACACTTCCAGCTCCAGTTGATCGGCCTTGACGAGGCGGGGAGGATCGGCGAGCCCCTGCCCGAACGCGCCGAGAAAGAAGAGGAAGCCGTGCGCCTGGGCCTTGTAGTCGTGCAGCGAGCTGTCGGCCGCCGCGCCGCTTCGTCGCGAGACGGCGCGCCGCGCCAGCGCCAGCGCGTCCTCGGAATTCCAGGCCTGTGCGGGCAGGCCGGGTGGACAGGCGAACACGCCGAGGGCGAGCAGCGCGAAGCGCATCTGCATTCCCCGTGTACCCCGATGCGCGTCGGATGAGCGACGCCCGCGCCGACTTCCTCTCCCGCGCTGAGCGGGGCGGCATGGTCCCCGTCGTACGGGAGGTCGTCCTCGACGGCGACACACCGCTCGCCGCGTTCGTCAAGGTGGCCCGGCCGCCGTTCGCCTTTCTGCTCGAATCCCTCGTCGGCGGGGAGCGGTGGGCCCGCTACACCTTCCTCGGCACGGAGCCGCGCGAGGTGTGGCGGTACCGCGGCCGCGTCGTCGATCGCTGGACCGAGGCGACGGGCTGGCAGGTGGCCACCGAGACCGACGACCCGATCGGCCACCTCGCGCAGCGCATGCGCGCGCTCCCGGCGGCCCCCCCCCCGGTGCCGGGGCTGCCGCGCTTTACCGGTGGCGCCGTCGGTTACCTGGGCTATGATCTGGTCCGCACGGTGGAGCGCCTGCCGCGGCCGCCCGCCGACACGCTCGGCGCCCCCGACGCGATCATGATGATCGCGGACACGCTCGTCATTTTGGACAATCTGTTCGGGCGGGCGATCGTGGTCGCGAACGTGGAGGTCCCGCCGCGAGCCGCCCCCGCAGAGCGCTTGCGGCTGTACGATGCCGCCCAGGCCCGCGTGGATGAAATGATCGAGCGGCTGGGTCAGCGCCACGACCTCGCCCCACTCCCGCTGCGAACCGGCGCCCCTCTTCCCCTTCCCCTCCCTACCCAGTCACGCTACCCGCGGGCGGCGTTCGAGCGCGACGTGGCGCGTGTACTCGAGTACGTCCGCGCCGGGGACACCTTCCAGACGGTGCTGTCGCGCCGGCAAGAGGTCATCGGCCCGGTCGACCCGCTGCGCCTCTATCGCTATCTCCGCGCACTCAATCCCGCCCCGTACCTGTTTTATCTCGCGCTCGACGACTTCGCGTTCGTCGGCAGCTCGCCCGAGGTGTTGGTGCGCGTCGAAGGTCGAGAGGTCACAGTCCGACCGATCGCGGGCACGCGCCCGCGCGGCCGCACGCCGGAGGAGGACGAGACGCTCGCTCGGGAGCTCTTGGCCGACGCAAAAGAGCGCGCGGAGCACATGATGCTCGTGGATCTGGGGCGGAACGACGTCGGACGCGTGGCGCGATTCGGCACGGTGCGCGTAACCGATCTTCTCGCGATCGAGCGCTACTCGCATGTGCAGCACCTCGTGAGCGAGGTCCGGGGTGAGCTGCGCGACGGATACGACGCGCTCGACGTGTTCAAGGCATGCTTCCCCGCCGGGACCGTGACCGGCGCGCCGAAGGTGCGCGCGATGGAAATCATCGACGAGCTCGAGCCCGAGCGGCGGGGGCCCTATGCGGGGGCCGTGGGATACGTCGGGTGGGGCGCGACCAACCTGGACACGGCGATCGCGATCCGCAGCGCGGTCGTGCGCCCGGACCGCGTGGTGGTGCAGGCCGGGGCCGGGATCGTCGCCGATTCCGACCCGGCGCGCGAGTTCGAGGAAACGGAGGCCAAGGCCCAGGCGGTGCTCCGAGCGATCACGCTCGCGAAGGCCCGTGACTAGGCGTCTAGGCGTCTAGCCATCTCGGCGCCTATATTTTCGCCCTGTGTTTAAGCTGCTGAGCACCACGGGCGAACAGTCCATCGATCTGCAGCCCGGGCGCATCATTGTGGTCGGACGCGCGGTCACGAGCGACGTCCCGATCTACGATCCCACCATCTCCCGCCGCCACGCCGAAGTCTCGCTCACCGACGGCGGGGTGAAGGTCAAGGACGTGGGCTCCTCCAACGGCACGTTCTTGAACGGCGCCCGCATTACCGAGGCCGTGGCCGCCGAAAACGACGTCATCACCTTCGGCAAGGTGGCCTTCCGGGTGAAGGAAGTGAGTGCACCCGCGAAGCGTCCGCAGGTGGTGGCACCTGTGTCGGCGGAATTCGCCGGCGCGAAGGCCGCGGGCGGCACCATCGTCCGTGCGCTTCCGGTGAGCGTGTCAGGTGGAGTCCCGGCGATCGTCACCGCGAGCCCGTCGGGTGCGTCGCACCTCAAGGTCACGGCCAAATCGCTCGAGGAGCTGCGAGAAAAGAAGCTGGAGCTCCTGCTCGAGATCTCGAAAGAGCTCTCGAAGCAGCAGGAGCTCGACCGGCTGCTCGACAAGGTCGTGGAGTTCACGTTCCAGGTGATGAACGTGGATCGGGTCTCCATTCTCCTGCTCGAGGCGGCCTCGGGCGAGCTGGTGCCGCGGATCTCCAAGGGGCGGACCGCGCAGTCCTCCGCCTCGAAGCACGTGCCGCAATCCATCGCGCGCAAAGTCGTGGAGGATCGCGTCGCGATCCTGTCGGACAACACCGCGGCGGACGAGCGCTTCAAGGGCAAGTCCATCCTCATCCAGAGCGTGCGGAGCGCCATGTGCACGCCGCTCATGGGGACGGACCAGAAAGTCCTGGGCATCCTCTACGTCGACAACCTCACGGCGACCCATTCGTTCTCGGACGACGACCTCAAGTTCCTCATCGCCTTCGGCTCGCTCGCCGCCGTGGCGATTGAGAACTCCCAGCGCTCGGAGCGGCTGCGGCGGGAGGCGCTGGTGCTGTCGAACTTCCAGCGCTACTTCTCGCCCAACATCGCGCAGGTGATCGCGCAGCAGCAGGACGCGGGCCGACTGCCGAGCGAGAAGCGGCCCGTCGTGATCTTCTTCTCGGACATTCGTGGGTTCACGCCGATGTCGGAGACGATGAGTCCGGACGACATCGCGACGCTCCTGACCGAGTACTTCACCGAGATGGTGGAGGTCGTGTTCGAGCACGGCGGCACGCTGGACAAGTTCATGGGCGACGCGATCATGGCGCTGTGGGGCGCCCCCATGGCGCACAAGGATGACGCGCAGCGGGCCATCGCGTGTGCGCTCGCCCAGCTCTCAGCGCTCGAGAAGCTGAACGCCAAGTGGAAAGACCAGGGGCGCCCCGAGCTCGGGATCGGGATCGGCATCAATTTCGGCGAGGTGTTCGCCGGCAACATCGGCTCGGATCGGCGGCTCGAGTACACCGTCATCGGCGACGCCGTGAACACCGCGTCGCGACTCTGCTCCAGCGCGGGCGCGAACGAGATCCTGATTTCGCAGCAGTTCTTCGAGCAGCTCGAGGAGCCGCCCCAAGTGGAGACGCTCGACCCGATTCAGGTCAAGGGAAAGTCGAAGAAGGTTCCGGTCTACCGCGTAAAGCGATAGGGCTCGCCGAAGCGCGCCAGCAGATCGAGCGCGAGCCTGAGCGGGAGGCCCATCACGCCGAAGAAATCTCCGTGGATCCCTTCCACGAGCGCCGCGCCCTTTCCCTGGATCGCGTACGCGCCCGCTTTGTCGAGCGGCTCGCCCGTCGCGACGTAGTCCATGATCTCCTGGCTCGAGAGGCGGCGGAACGTCACGTCGGTCACGTCGAGCGCGTGCTCGAGCCGCCCGTCGCGCGCCACCGCCACCGCGGTCAGGACCTGGTGCTTGCGCCCCTGTAGCCCGCGCAGCATGTCGGCCGCTTCCTCCGGGGACGCGGGCTTCGCGAACACGCGCCCGCGCAACACCACGGTCGTATCGGCCGCGAGCACCAGGGACCCTTGCTCTTGAGCCGCGACCGTGCGCGCCTTCTCGCGCGCGAGACGGGTGACGTAGTCCTCGGGCTGCTCCGCGGCATGGAGTGTCTCGTCCACGTCCGGCGCCACCACGCGGAACGGAATCCCGAGCATCTCGAGGAGCTGGCGGCGCCGCGGGCTGCCGCTCGCGAGGACGATCATCGCTCGAGGATCAGGGTCACCGGCCCATCGTTCACCAGCTCGACCTCCATCATTGCCCCGAACTCTCCCGTTTCGACCTTCGTCCCGCTCCCCGCCCCCCGCTCCCGCAGCAGCGCCACGAACCGCTCGTACAACGGAATCGCCACCGCCGGCGGCGCCGCATCCACGAAGCTCGGACGGCGCCCCTTCTGCGCGTCGCCGTACAGGGTGAACTGCGAAACGACCAAGACCGCTCCCCGCACGTCCGCCAGCGCGAGGTTCATCTTGCCCTCCGCGTCCGCGAACACCCGCAAGCCGAGAATCTTGTCGGCCATCCACGCGAGCACGTCTTCCCCATCAGACGGCGCAAAACCGGCGAGGACAACGAACCCCACGCCGATCGATCCCGCGACTCGACCATTCACCCGAACCGCCGCACGGGAGACGCGCTGGAGGACGACGCGCACGGCGTGCGGAGGTTAGAGGAGGTTGGGGAGGTTCGGGAGGTTGGGGGAGGTTTGCTCCGCACCGGGACAACCTCCCCAAACCTCCTCCAACCTTGCCCAACCTCCCCCAACCTGTCTCTCGCTCATTCCACCGTCACACTCTTTGCGAGATTTCGCGGCTGATCCACGTTGCAGCCCCGGCGCACCGCGATGTAGTACGCGAGCAGCTGGAGCGGTATGACCGTAAGCACCGGCGTGAGCAGATCGAGCGTTTCGGGGACCTCGATCTTGTGGTCCGCAAGGCGCGCCACGCCCGTGTCGCCTTCCGTGATTACCGCGAACACCCGCCCGCCACGCGCCCGAACCTCTTCGACGTTCGAGACGACTTTTTGATAAACCGCGTCCTTGGGTGCGATGAAGACCACGGGCATGAGGTCGTCGATCAAGGCGATCGGGCCGTGTTTCATCTCGGCCGCGGGATAGCCCTCGGCGTGAATGTAGGAGATTTCCTTGAGCTTGAGCGCGCCCTCGAGCGCCACCGGGAAATTGTATCCCCGGCCCAGGTAGAGGACGTTGTTCGCGCGCATCATCCGCTCGGCTATGCGCTCGACTTCGGGCGCTTTGGCGAGCACTTGCTCGATGAGCTCGGGCAGCCGGCCCAAGGCGCGGACCACTTCCCGCCCCTGCAGGATCGAGAGCGCCCGCAAGCGACCCATCTTGAGCGTCAGCAGCGCGAGCGTGACGATCTGGCTGGTGAACGCCTTGGTCGACGCGACGCCGATCTCGGGACCCGCGTGCAGGTAGACGCCTCCGTCCACTTCGCGCGCGATGGTCGAGCCGACGACGTTCACGAGCCCCAGGGTCCTGGCGCCGCGTCGCTTGGCCTCGCGCAACGCCGCCAGCGTGTCCGCGGTCTCACCCGACTGCGAGATCCCGACGACGAGCGTCCGCTCGTCCACGATCGGGTTTCGATAGCGGAACTCGGAGGCGTACTCGACCTCGGAGGGAATGCGGGCCAGCTCCTCCATCATGTATTCGCCGATCAGCGCCGAGTGCCACGACGTCCCGCACGCCGTGAACACGATGCGATTCACCTGCAGCAGCTGCTCGTCGTCGATGTTGAGGCCGCCGAGGCGGGCCGTTCCGTCTTCCTCGAGGAGGCGCCCGCGGAGCGCGTTTCGCACGCTTTCGGGCTGCTCCATGATCTCTTTGAGCATGAAATGCGCGTAGCCGCCACGCTCGATCGTGGCGAGGTCCCAGTCCACGCGCGTGACGGTTTTCTCCTTCTCGACCGTCCGCAGGTCCAGGATCCGGTACTCCTGTGGACGCACGACCGCGATTTCGCCGTCGTCCAGGTAGACCACCGAGCGCGTGTGCGCCAGGACGGCCGAGGCATCCGACGCCACGAAGTTCTCCCCGGTCCCGATCGCGACGAGCAGCGGCGAGCCGTGGCGCGCCGCGACGATCGTGTCCGGCTCCTTGGTCGACACGACCGCGATGCCGTAGGTGCCTTCCACCTGATGCAGCGCGCCCGCCACGGCCTCGACGAGCGGGTTGCCGGCCGACAAGAGGTCCTCCACCAAATGGGCGAGCACTTCGGTATCGGTCTCGGAGCGGAACACATGCCCGCGCTTGCCCAGCGCGGTCCGCAGCGCGCCCGCGTTTTCGATGATACCGTTGTGGACCAGCGCGAGCGTGCCTCCGCAGTCGGTGTGCGGATGGGCATTGACCGTGGTGGGGGCGCCGTGCGTCGCCCAGCGCGTGTGCGCGATGCCCGTCCGGCCGGGCGGGAGCTTCTTGCCGAGCTCCTTCTCGAGCACGCCGAGCTTCCCAGGCGCCTTGTGGACTTCGATCCGGCCGTCCTCGACCAGCGCGAGGCCGGCGGAGTCGTAGCCGCGGTACTCGAGCCGGCGCAGCCCCTCGAGCAGGAGTGGGGCCGCCTGCCGCGGTCCGGTGTAGCCTACGATGCCGCACATGATCGCACTCTCACCGTGTCCTCGTGGTCACGGGAAGGATACATCGGCTCCGCGCTCGAATCGAGCGTGCCGACACGCCATGTGTCCTGCCCCCGTTCTTCGGACCAGGGTTATGCGACAGCCACGGGTGCCTGTTGGCCGTGCTGTGGTGATAGCTCCCGGGGAAGTCGAGCACGGCGAGTCGCGACT